>MDTG01132848.1_pt1 | contig 15114 bp, 13 predicted proteins | sample 811421 | NCBI WGS metagenome assembly MDTG01 (sample SAMN05326645, study PRJNA326480) | marine metagenome | isolation source: seawater | place: Pacific Ocean: South East | collected 2011
CACCTTGAGCTGGCAGGTCAGGCGCGAGCGTTCGGGGTCGGGCTCGTAGGCGAAATCGAGCATGTCCTCTTCCATGTCGTCCCGCTCGGGCAGCTTTGCCACCCAGTCGGGATGCACGTAGACATGGCAGGTCGAGCAGGCGCAGGCGCCGCCGCAATCGGCGTCGATGCCGGGAATGTTGTTGTCGCGGGCGCCTTCCATCACGGTCATGCCGTTGGCGACCTCTACCACGTGTTCGGTGCCGTTGTGCTCGATATAGGTGATCTTCGCCATTTCGGGGCCATCTCCAGAGTCTCGGGTCGTCGACTCTACCTAGTCAGAGCACCGCGGCAGCGCCAGCCCTTTCCGTCCGCCGGCCGCCTGCAGCGGGCAGATGTTTCCCCTATGTCCCACGCCTGCCCGCCGCCCCCGCCCGGAATATGATCATCTCCGGCGCGGCACCTCGGCGCTTTGCAGCTCCCGGCAAAACCGCTAGGCTGCGCCGGGACAGCCCGCCTACCAAGAAGGCTCCGAGCAGATGCACCGCCCCGTTCTTCCAGCCGCCGCGCTGGCGCTGGCCCTCGCCGCCTGTGCCCCGGCCGAGCCCCCGGACCCGGTCTGGCCGGGCGAAGCGCCCCCGGCGCCCGAACGGATGCCGGACGGCACCTGCCAGGCGCGCGAGGTCACCCCCGCCATCTACGAGCACGTCATGGGCGAGATCCAGGTGGTGCAGGCCGAGATCGCCGAGGACGGCACGGTGGTTCGCCCGCCGATCTACCGCCGCGCGCCCGTGCCGAAGGTCGTGAAGCCGCGCGGCGAATTGCGTTTCGAGGCGCCCTGCCCCGAGCAGCTCACCGAGGAATTCCTGGCCTCGGTCCAGCGCGCCCTTGCCGCCCGCGACGACTATTCCGGCCCGGTCACCGGCAGGCTCGACGCGCCCACCCGCGCCGCGATCCGCGCCTACCAGAAGGAACGCGGCCTCGACAGCGCGCAGCTGTCGATCGAGACCGCCCGGTCGCTCGGCCTGATCGCCACGCCGATCGACGAGATCGAGGCGCTCGACGCCGGCTGAGGCCCTGCCCGCTACCGCTGCCCCCCCCGGCCTGTGCGAGGCTTGCCGCCATCGGCAAGAGGACGGCACGGAAGGATTGGCCATGAAACGCGCGGAACGGATCGGCATCGTCGGCGGCACGGGAATGCTCGGCAGCGCCATCATCGAGGGGCTGCTCTCCAGCGGCACCGTGACCGCCAAGACGATCAGCGTTCTCAGCCGGTCCGGGCAGCCCGGTTTCCTTGCGCGACATCCCGGGCTCGACATTACCACCGATGCGGACAGGCTCTGCGAGAACTGCGGAACGCTCCTGCTGGCCGTTCCTCCCGCCGCTGCGGCCACACTTCGCCTGCCCGCCGCCGATCACCTCGTGCTCTCGGTCATGGCCGGCGTCACGCGCGACCGGCTGTCGGAGATCACCGGAAGCCATCGCGTCGTGCGCGCCATGAGCAGCCCCGCGGCGGCGCTGGGTCTCGCCTACACGCCCTGGGTCGCCTCCGATGGCGTGACCGCAGAGGATCGGCACCGAACGACGGCGCTGTTCGGCGCGATCGGTCTGACCGATGCCCTCGACGAGGAGGCCCATCTCGACCATTTCACCGCCCTCACCGGCCCGGTGCCGGGGTTCGTCGCCTTCTTCGCCGATGCGATGACCGCCCACGCCGAGACGCAGGGTATTCCGCCCGAGGCAGCCGACTGGGCGATCCGGCAGCTCTTTCTCGCAGCAGGCCGGATGATGGCCGAGGACACGCTTTCGCCAGCGGGCCACGTCCGGCAGATGATCGACTACGCCGGCACCACAGCCGCCGGGTTGCAGGCCATGGAAGACAGCCCCATCCGCGGACTGATCTCCGAAGGGCTTGCCGCCGCCGCCGCGAAGGCGCGCGAGATTGGCTGAAACCCCGTCCCGCCACGCCTGCACCGCGCATGAAAAAGGGAGCGGGCCCGAAGACCCGCTCCCTCGTGTTTGCAGACGTGATGCCGTCCGGCTTACTCGTCCTGGTTCAGCGACAGCGCCACGAAGCGCGGGTCGCCGCCACGACGCACGAGCAGCAGGATCGACTTGCGGCCCGCGTCGCGCGCCTCGGTGATCTTGGTCTCGAGGTCGGAGATGCTCAGCACCTCGGACTGGCCGGCCTCGGTGATGACGTCACCGGCGCGCAGGCCCTTCTCGAAGGCTTCCGAGGTCTCGTCCACCTGCGTCACGGCAAGACCCTTGGCGCTCGACTGCAGCCCGAGCTCGTCGCGCAGGTCGCTGGTCAGCGGGCTGAGGGTCAGCCCCATGAGCTCGCTCTCGGCAGGCTCGTCTTCCGGGGTCATCTCCTGCGACGCGGGATAGGTGCGCTCGGCTTCCTCGCGACGGCCGAGGGTGACCTTCAGCGTCTCGGAGTTGCCGTTGCGGTTCACCACCACGCGGACCGACTTGCCGACCTCGGTGTTGCCGACGATGCGGACAAGCTGACGGGTGTCCTCGACCTTGTTACCGTCGAAGCTGGTGATGACGTCACCGGCCTTCATGCCGGCATCCTTGGCCGGGCCGTCCGGCACGTCCGAGACCATTGCGCCGGTGGCCGATGCCAGACCCAGCGCTTCGGCCATGTCTTCGGTCACGTCCTGGATGCGGACGCCAAGCCAGCCGCGGCGGGTCTCGCCGTATTCCTTGAGCTGGTCGACCACCTTGGTCACGACGTTCGACGCCATCGAGAAGCCGATGCCGATGGAGCCACCGTTGGGCGACAGGATCGCCGTGTTCACGCCGATCACGTTGCCGTCCATGTTGAACAGCGGACCACCGGAGTTGCCGCGGTTGATGGCAGCGTCGGTCTGGATGTAGTCGTCGTAGGTGCCCGAGAGCGCCCGGTTGCGGGCCGAGACGATGCCGGCCGAGACCGAGAAGCCCTGGCCCAGCGGGTTGCCCATGGCCATCACCCAGTCGCCCACGCGCGCCTCGTCGCTGTCACCGAAGGAGACGTAGTGCAGCGGCTCTTCGGCCTCGACCTTGAGCAGCGCGATGTCGGTGTTGGGGTCGGTGCCCACCAGCTCGGCAGGCAGCGTGAAGCCCTCGAAGAACTCGATCTGGATCTCGTCGGCGCCCTCGATGACGTGGTTGTTGGTGACGATGTAGCCGTCTTCCGAGATCACGAAGCCGGAGCCCAGTGCCGAAGAGCGGCGCGGACGGTCGCCCTGCGGACCGTTGCGGTCCTGAAACTCGCGGAAGAAATCCTCGAAGGGCGAACCCTCGGGAACCACGCCCTGCGGCCCGGTGCGACCGGCGACCGTCGTCGAGGTGGTGATGTTCACCACCGACGGGCTGATCTTGTCCGCAAGGTCCGCGAAGCTCTCGGGCATGTTCTGCGCCTGCGCCATCAGCGACTGCGACACGATCATGAACATCGACACGGTCGCGATCCAGAACAGGCGCAGCGGCCGTGCGTCTCTTGTTTCTGCTGTTGTTTGGGGTCTCACCTCGAACTCCTTCTGTTCGGCGGCTGGCCGCGCGGGGGCGCGCGCAGCTGCCCTGCCTCCTCGTGATGAGGCTAACATAGGAGCGAATTCCCGCCACCAAAGAAAAGGTTTCACCGTTTCAACCCCATGTGAAAGAGCGGTGATGGCTGGCCCGCTGCCTCATGCGGTCTCATCTGGGCCTGCCCTGATCTCGTTCGGAAAATCGAAAGGATTGGGCCTTAAGCCGGTTCACGTCACAGGGTTCACCGACGCGAGATACCATGCCGCCTGCCTCACTCGACCTGTTCGGTCTCGATGACCGCGACCTCGGCCTGCTGCGCGAGGCCGGCACGCTTCTGGTGCCCAAGCTCGACGCGGTGCTCGACCGGTTTTACGAGGGCGCGCTGTCCGACCCGGACGCGGCCCGCCATTTCACCTCCGACGCGGTGATCGCGCATGCCCGCGAGGCTCAGAGACGGCACTGGTCGCGGCTGCTCGAGGGGCGGCTCGACGATACATATTTCGCATCAGTCGACCGGATCGGACGCACCCACGCCGCCATCAACCTGCCGCTCGAGCTTTACATGTCGGCCTACGCCAAGGCCGCTTTGGACCTGACCGAGCGGCTTCTGGCGGCGATCACGCTGAAACTGATCGGGCCGCGCCGGGCCCGGTATCGGCGCATGATGGGGGTGCTCAACAGCGCCTTCGCGCTCGACATCGAACAGGTGACCTCGGTGACCTTCCGGGTCTGGGGCGAAGAGCAGCAGAAAGCCTTCGGCCACATCCGCACCGCGATCGGCCACCTCGCGCGCGGCGATCTCACCCACAGCATTCCCGGCCCCGGGGAAAGCGACTTTCCCGCCGCCTACGACGATGTCCGGATCGACCTGAACGCCGCCGCGCGCCATCTCGAAGCGGTGTTCGCCAGCCTTGCGCATGCCACGGGGCAGCTTCTGCAGATCGTCGACCGCGTCGGCGACTCCACGGGCGAGCTGTCGCGCCGCACCAGCAGCCAGGCGGCGTCGCTCGAACAGACCACCGCCGCCATGCAACTCGTCAACGACGGGCTGCGCGAGACCAGCGGCAAGACCTCGGGGACGCGCGACACGTTCCGCGGCGCGCAGGCCGAGATGCGGTCGAGCGCGAGCATCGCCGGCGATGCCGCCGACGTCATGGGCACGATCCGCGCCTCGTCGGAGAAGATCGCGCAGATCATCGGGCTGATCGACGACATCGCCTTCCAGACCAACCTGCTCGCGCTCAATGCCGGGGTCGAGGCGGCACGCGCCGGAGAAGCCGGGCGCGGCTTCGCCGTCGTCGCCGGCGAAGTGCGGACGCTCGCGGCGAACGCCTCGGACGCCGCGCAGGAAATCAGGGGGCTGATCCAGTCCAGTGGCGAACAGGTGCGCGACGGGGCGATCCTCGTCGAAAAGGCCCGCAACGCCGTGACCCGGGTCGTGGCCGATTTCGAGACGATGCTCGAGAGCATCGACACCATCGCCGAGGTCACCGGCGAGCAGTCCAGCGGGCTGCAGGAGATCAACCAGACCATCACCGATCTCGACCGCATCACCCAGAGCAACGCCGCCATGGTCGATGAAACCTCGGACGCCATGTCGCGTATCCGCGAGATGGCACAGGAGAACCGGCGCCAGATCGGCGCGCTGCGCTTTCGCGAAACGACGGAGGAAAGCTCAGCCGGTACGGGTTGGGAGGCCGAGAAGCCGCAACCGAGGCCTGCCCGGGGCCAGAAACGCGCCTGACGCCAGCCCCGCGCGCTGCGCGCAAAGCCCGGCGGTGCCCGCTCGTGATTGCTACGCCTCTGCGGCGCAATCCTCTGGCGCGCCGGGCACTGACGCTGGGCTCACTGGAACGAACTCCCCCAACTCATGGCACCGCCCCACAACGCGCTGCCAAAAGAGCGCTTGGGCCTGCGGCTCAGGCGCGGAAGATCCAGAGCAGCAGAAGCCCGGTGGCCACTGTCACGAGACCGAGCGTGCGGCGAGTCTCGATCGGCATCGCGCGCAGGCTCTCGAGCAGGCGCTCGACAAGCGAAGGGGCCAGTGCGTACACCAGCCCCTCGATGATGAGGACCATCGCGATCCCCGTTCCGATGTCGGTCGGCGTCATTGAGACGCCGGCGTGTCGGTGTCCGGGCTTTCCGAGGCCGACGTTCCGCTTTCTTCGGTGCCGTCGGCATCCTCAGAGGTTTCTGCACCCGAGGGGCTGTCGTCACCGGTGATCGACGGAACCGCCGCATCTTCAGACGCCTCGGAGGCAGTGTCTTCGGCCGCGTCTGCCGCAGTATCCGCCTCTTCGGAAGTCTCTTCGAGCGCCTCGTTTGCGGCCTCGTCGGTGGCCGCCGGCGCCATGAAGGCCTCGTCCTGCGACACCTCGGCCGGCGACGCCTCGCCCTGCGACTTGAAGTACTCGAAGAACTCGCTGTCCGGCGTCATCACCAGCGACGAGTTCGAGCCTTCGAGCGCGGTCTCGTACGCCTCAAGCGACCGGTAGAACGCGAAGAACTCGGGATCGGCGCCATAGGCCTGCGCGAAGATGCCGTTGCGCTCGGCGTCGGCCTCGCCTCGGGTCACGTCGGCATCCCGCTGGGCGGCCGAGCGGGTCTCGACCACGGTCCGGTCGGCCAGCGCGCGCACGCGCTGCGCGGCCTCGTTACCACGGGCGATCTCGTCGGCGGCCTCGCGTTCACGCTCGGCCCGCATCCGGGCAAAGGTGGCGTCGAGGTTCTGCGACGGCAGGTTGGTCTGCTTCAGCCGCACGTCGACCACGTCGAGACCCAGCGAGCGCGCCGAGGCGCGGGCATTGTCGCGGATGCGGTTCGAGAACTGGCGGCGATCGGCCGAGAGGATCACGTCGGAGGTCACCTGGTCGGCACCCAGAACTTCGCGGATCTGCGCGTTGAGGATGCCCGACAGGCGGTCCTCGGCGGTGCGCACACCGCCCACGCCGACGGCCTGGCGGAACTGCACCACGTCGGCGATGCGGTAACGCGCGAAGGCGTCGACCACGAGACGGCGGTCGTCCGACGGGGTCACCTCGATGGTGTCGGTGTCGAGCGACAGGATGCGGTCGTCATACTTCACGACCTCCTGGATGAAGGGCACCTTGACGGCGAGCCCCGGCTCTTCCTTGACCGACCGGATCTGGCCGAACTGCAGCACCAGCGCCTTCTCGCGCTCGTCCACCACGAAGACGGACGAAAGCAGAACCACCAGAACGACCACGACGGCGGGGAGGATGAATGTCGTCTTGCGCATGGATCAGTTCCCCTCCGTGGTGTTGCGGTTCCGGTTCAGCTCGTTGAGCGGCAGATACGGCACGACGCCGCCCCCCGATCCCGAGCCTGTGAGACCCTCGTCGAGAATGGTCTTGTCGACCCCGCCCAGCACGCGCTCCATCGTCTCGAGGTAGAGACGGCGGCGAGTGACCTCGGGCGCCTTGGCATATTCCTCGCGCACGGCGGAGAAGCGGCTCGCCTCACCGACGGCCTGGTTCACGACCTGCGCCCGGTAGCCCTCGGCCTCCTCGCGGATCTGCGCGGCGTCACCGCGCGCCTCTGCCACCACGCGGTTGGCGTAGGCGTCGGCCTGGCGTTCCAGCCGGTCACGCTCCTGCTCGGCCGCCTGGACCTCGCGGAACGCGTCGATGACCTCGCGCGGCGGATCGGCGGTGTCGAGGTTGATCCGCACCACGTTGATGCCGCTCTCGTACTCGTCGAGCGTCGCCTGGATCTGCTCCATCGCAGTGTCGGCGATGAGCCCACGGTCGCGGTTGAGGATCGGCGCAAGGTTCGAGGCCGCGATGATCTCGCGCATCACCGCTTCGGAAACCGCCTGCACGGTAAGCTGCGGGTCGCGGATGTTGAAAAGGAGCCTCGCCGGATCCGCGATGTTCCAGACCACCTGGAATTCGATGTCGACGATGTTCGCGTCGGTGGTCAGCATCAGCCCGTCGGAGCCGTTGCCCCGGCCCCCGCCGATCGTTTCCGTCCGCTCCGAGGTCACGTTCACGACCTCGTAGCTCACGAAGGGCCACGGTGCGAAATTCAGACCGGGATCGCCGGTCGAACTGTACTTGCCCAGGAACAGTTCCACAGACTGCTCTTCGGGCTTGACGGTGTAGAAGCTCATGTAGCCCCACAGACCCAGCGCGACCAGCGCGGCCAGCCCCACGGTGCCCTTGGTGAAGCCCGGGCCGCCGCTGCCGCCCCCGGTCGTGCCGCCACCGTTGCCGCCGCGCCCGCCCATCAGCACGCGCAGCCGCTCCTGGCCTTTTTTCATCAGCTCATCGATCTCGGGAATCTGCGGATCCTCGGGCCGGCGCCCGCCGTTGTTGTTGCCGCCACCGCCGCCACCGCTTGGCGGACGGCCGCTGCCACCCTGATTGCCACCGCCGCCCCAGGGGCCGCCGCTGTTTCCTGCCATGAAGCTCTTTCCCTTCCCCTCAAAAGTCCTGTCGTGGGTATCCCGCTGATACCTGTGCATTCCCGCGCCGGATTCAACCGTGCCGCGTCGGATTGCGCATCGTCACGATCTCTTCCGACATGGTCGGATGCACCGCGACGGTGCGGTCGAAATCTTCCTTTGTCGCGCCCATCTTCATCGCGATGCCCGCAAGCTGGATCATCTCCCCGGCGTTCGGGGCGACGATGTGACAGCCCAGCACCTTGCGGGTCTCCCTCGAGACCACGAGCTTCATCAGCACCCGGTCCGAGCGTCCTGCAAAGGCGGTCTGCATCGGCCGGAACGAGGTCGAGTAGACCTCGATCGGCTCCTGGTCGCGCGCGTCCTCCTCCGACAGGCCCACCGTGCCGAACTCCGGCTGGGTGAACACCGCCGAGGGCACCATCTCGTGGTCGACCGGCGTCGGGTTGCCCTTGAACACGGTCTCGACGAAGGCCATGCCCTCGCGGATCGCCACGGGGGTCAGGTTCATCCGGTCGGTGACATCGCCGATGGCGTAGATCGAGGGCACCGCGGTCTGGCTGTACTCGTCGACCAGCACCTCGCCCTTGCGGCCGAGTTTCACGCCCAGCTCCTCGAGCCCCATGTCGTCGGTATTGGGCCGGCGGCCGGTGGCGAAGAACACGAGGTCGAAGACCGCCGCGTCGCCGTTGGTGGCCTTCACCCAGATCGGGCCCTCGCGGTTCTCCGCGGGCTCCTCCGAATCCTCGCGGATGGTGCCGCTCATCGAGATCGCCGACTGCGGATGCCCTTCGAGATCCTCGTCCGTGGCGCAGCGCATCTCGACGATGTCTGTGCCGAGGTGCAGGTCGATGCCGCGCTCGGTCATGGCGTCGGCGATAAGCCCGCGGGCCTCCTCGTCGAAGCCGCGCAACACCTGCGCGCCGCGATAGAACTGCGTCACCTCGACCCCGAGTCCGTGCAGGATGCAGGCGAACTCGCAGGCGATGTAGCCGCCCCCCACAATCAGGATGCGCTTCGGCAGCTCCTCGAGATGGAAAAGATCGTCGCTCACCAGCCCGAGATGCGCGTTGGGGATCTCGGGGCGCACCGGCCGACCGCCGGTGGCGAGCAGGATGTGCTTCGCGGTGAAGGTCTCGCCGGTGCTGAGCTCGACGGTATGCTCGTCCTTGAGGCGCGCGCGGGCGTCGTAGGCATCGACACCGGAGTTCTTCAGCAGCTTGCGGTAGACCCCTTCGAGCCGGTCGAGCTCGTCGCTCAGCCGGGCGTGGAAGCCGGTCCAGTCGAACGGCCCCTCCTGCAGGCTCCAGCCGTAGTTGCGCGCGTCCTCGACGACCTCGGCGTATTCGCTGGCGAAGACCATCAGCTTCTTGGGCACGCACCCCCGGATGACGCAGGTGCCGCCGTAGCGGTCGGCCTCGGCCAGCGCCACCTTCGCACCGGCGTCGCCCGCGGCCACCCGTGCCGCGCGAACCCCGCCGGAGCCGCCGCCGATGACGAAGAGATCGTAGTCGAAATCGCTCATGTCGCTCGTCCCGTTCTGGTGTCGTCCCGGGTATCCCACAGGCCGGCCGGGATGGCCAGACGCCGCGCACCTCCGGGGGCCGGACCCGTCACCGCGCCCGCGCCTTCTTCTGGCAAAAAATATCCCGGGGTGAATGCGCCGAAAGGCGCAGAGGGGCAGCGCCCCTCCCGCCCACGCCGGCCGCCGGGCTCAGACGTCGCGGAAAAGGTTGTCGCTCTCGACGAAATCCATCGTCTCTTCCTCGACGGTGCCGGCGTTGATGTCGCGCGTCTCGACCCGGCCGTCGCCGTAGCCGATCACCACCCGGTCGCAGATGTCGATGAATAGCCCGTTCTCGACCACGCCGGGGACCTGGTTGAGCACCAGCGCCAGCTCACGCGGGTTGCCGATGCGCGACAGGTGCAGGTCGAGGATATGGTTGCCCTCGTCCGTGACATAAGCCTTGTCGCCGTCCATCCGCAGCGTGGTCTTGCGGCCCATCACGTCCATCGAGACCAGCGCCTCCTCGATCAGCGCCTGACTCGCGGTCCAGCCGAAGGGAATGACCTCGACCGGCAGCGGGAAGGCCCCGAGCGATCCGACCTCCTTGGCCGCGTCGGCGATCACGACCATCTGGTCGCTCGCGGTGGCGACGATCTTCTCCTGCAGCAGCGCGCCGCCGCCGCCCTTGATGAGGTTCAGCTCGGCGTCGAACTCGTCGGCGCCGTCGATGGTGATGTCGAGCCAGCGCGCCTCGTCGAGGGTGATCACCTCGATCCCCACCTCGCGGGCAAGCTCGGCGGTCCGGGTCGAGGTCGGCACGCCGCGAAAGCGCATCCCCTCCTCGCGGACCTTCTCGCCCAGGCAGCGCACCAGCCAGGCGGCGGTGGAGCCCGTGCCGAGACCGACACGCATGCCGTCCTCGACGAATTCGGCAGCGCGTTTGGCGGCCACGAACTTGGCCTTGTCGATGGGCGAAAGCTCTCCGGTCATTGTATCCCCCTGGGTTCGGAACGGGTTCCTTATAGAAAGGGCTCCGGGCGGGCGCGAGTCTCCTTTTCCGGCTTTTCCCGCATGCAGCCGCTTTCCGGGTCCGTCACGCCGGTTTCGGTGCTTGTGCCGCGGCCGGCAACGCCTAGGGTGGCCGCAACTGCGCCCGAACCACAGGATGCCGCGATGTTTCTTTCCGTCTTCGACATGTTCAAGGTCGGTATCGGCCCCTCGTCCTCGCACACGATGGGCCCGATGGTCGCCGCCGCCCGGTTCCTCGACCGGCTGCGCGCCGCGCCGTTCACCGCCCACGGCCTGCGCGCCTCGCTGCACGGCTCGCTGGCCTTTACCGGCGTCGGCCATGCCACCGACCGCGCCACGATTCTCGGGCTCGCGGGGTTCACCCCCGAGGGTTACGAGGCCGAGGCCGCCGAGGCGGCGATGGTGCGCATCGCCGAGGAAAAGCGGGTCACGCCCGAGGGGCTCGCGCCGCTTGTCTTCGATCCCGCCACCGACATGCGCTTCGACTACGACGAGGCGCTGCCCGGCCACGCCAACGGCATGCGGATCGAGGCGATGGACCGGCAGGGCGACGTGATCCTCTCCGAGGTCTACTACTCGGTGGGCGGCGGCTTCGTGCTGACCGAGGCCGAGCTGGCCGCCGGCGACGACGTCGACCACGGCCCCAAGGTGCCCTACCCCTTCCGCTCCGCCACCGAGATGCTCGAGATGGCGACCGCCTCGGGTCTGAGCATCGCCGAGATGAAGCGCCGCAACGAGCTGTCGCGCCACCCGGCGGCCCATCTCGAGGACGGGCTCAAGCGGATCTGGCAGGTGATGGACGACTGCCTGCAACGCGGCCTGACCGAGCGCGGCGAGTTGCCGGGCGGCCTGCGGGTGAAGCGCCGCGCCGCCGACATCCACGACGCACTGCGCGAGGAATACGGCCGCAACCTCACCGCGCCGCATATCATCAACGACTGGATGAGCTGCTACGCCATGGCCGTGAACGAGCAGAACGCCGCCATGGGTCAGGTCGTCACCGCCCCCACCAACGGCGCGGCGGGCGTGGTGCCGGCGGTGATCCGCTACTGGCTGGATTTCGTGCCCGGCGCACAGGCGAGCCGGGTGCCCGAGTTCCTGCTGACGGCGGCGGCGATCGGCGGGCTGGTGAAATACAACGCCTCGATCTCGGGAGCCGAGGCCGGCTGCCAGGCCGAGGTCGGCAGCGCCGCCGCGATGGCGGCGGCGGGGCTCTGCGCGGTCATGGGCGGCACTCCTGCGCAGATCGAGAACGCCGCCGAGATCGCGCTCGAGCATCACCTCGGCATGACCTGCGACCCGGTGAAGGGTCTGGTGCAGGTGCCCTGCATCGAGCGCAACGGGCTGGGCGCGATCAAGGCCGTCTCGGCCGCCTCGCTGTCGATGCGCGGCGACGGCACGCACCTCGTGCCGCTCGATGCCTGCATCGAGACCATGCGCCAGACCGGCCGCGACATGCACCGGCACTACAAGGAAACCTCGCTGGGCGGGCTCGCGGTGAACGTGCCGAACTGCTGAGCCGTTCGGCATCCGTGGCCCGTCAGAGACGGCGATACATGTAGGTCGTGGGATCGCGCCGGTCGGTGCCCTCGGGCGCCAGCGCGAAACCGGGGATCTCGCCCGCCATCTCGAACCCGCAGGCCGCATAGAGCGCCTGCGCCGCATCGCCACTGCGGGTGTCGAGCGTGACGAGCTGCCGGCCCTCGCTGGCGGCACGGTCGAGCAGCGTCGCCATCAGCGCCCGCCCGAGGCCCTGCCGCCGGGCGCGCGGGTGCACCAGCATCTTCGAGACCTCCGCGCGGTGGCTCTGGTTCGGCATCATGCCCAGCACGAGCTGCACCGTCCCCACCAGCGCATCGTCCTCGAACGCCGCCCAGAGCACGCGGTCGTCGCGCCCGAGCGCAGGAAGCACGCTTTGCGTCCAGAACGCCTCCGCCTCGGCCTGCGCGAAGGGCATGACGAAACCGAAGCTCGCGCCATCCTCGACGCAGGCCCGCAGCAGCGCGCCGAGCGCCGGGGCGTGGCGTTCCGCCTCGGCGGCGGTCAGCGCGCGGATCATGGGCTCACGAGCACGAGCATGTAGGTCGCGCCCTCCGTTGCCGGCGTCTCGAAGCTGGACGTGCCGGTCAGGCGATAGCGCAGCGCGTCCCCGGGCCCGATGTCGTGCACGACATCGTCGAGCGTGACCCGCAAGCCGCCCGAGATCAGCACGAGGTGATGCTCCTGCCCCGGCACCGGTGGCCCGTCGTAAGCGATGCGCTTCCCCGGCTCGAGCCGGCACTCGATGACCTCGGCCGCCAGCGCGGCGCCGCCGGGCGAGACGACACGGCGGGTAAAGCCCTCGTCGCTCCAGACCGGCTGGCCGGTGCGCGGCACATGCGCGGGCCCGCCATCCTCGACCATCGCCATCAGCCGCGACATGGTCATTCCATAGGCGCGGCAAAGCCGGCCCAGCACCTCGGCGGTGGGGCTCACCTCGGCCTTCTCGAGCCGCGACAGCGCGGCCCGGCTGACGCCGCTTGCCTCGGCCAGTTGGTCGAGCGTCAGCCCGCGGTCTGCGCGCAGCTGCGCGAGGCGTTGCGCGAGGCGCGTGGTGACGGTTTCGGTCATGGCGGCTCCGGCGACATATTCCCGATCTCGGGAATGATTCCCTATACGGGGATGATACTCTCGCCAAGGCTGGACGCAAGAGCCCGCGGGACCTGCCCAGTGATGCGCATTTCCGGGGGAAACCAATCGTGCCGCAGCGTTGTTTTCCGGGTAAGCTCGACCGGACCGGCGCGAAAGTTTTTGGTCTCTCGCCGGTTGAGGGCTTTGACACTCGGGCTACCTGCCAGTATCGTCCGGGAAAGTTTAACACTAAACTAGTTGGGGAGGAATCGCCATGGCCGCCCGCAAATCAGCCGCCAAGCCGAACGTCTCTCCCGAAGAGCTGAAGCAGTACTACCGTGACATGCTTCTCATCCGCCGTTTCGAGGAAAAGGCGGGTCAGCTCTACGGGATGGGTCTCATCGGGGGCTTCTGCCACCTTTACATCGGCCAGGAAGCGGTCGTCGTCGGCCTCGAGGCCGCCGCGAGCGAGGGCGACAAGCGCGTCACCTCCTACCGCGACCACGGTCACATGCTCGCCTGCGGGATGGACCCGAACGGCGTGATGGCCGAGCTCACCGGCCGCGACGGCGGCTACTCGAAGGGCAAGGGCGGCTCGATGCACATGTTCAGCCGCGAGAAGCACTTCTACGGCGGGCACGGCATCGTCGGAGCGCAGGTGCCGATCGGCGCCGGTCTCGCCTTCGCCGACAAGTACCTCGAGAACGACCGCGTGACCTTCACCTACTTCGGTGACGGCGCCGCCAACCAGGGCCAGGTCTACGAGACCTTCAACATGGCCTCGATCTGGAAGCTGCCGGTGGTCTTCGTGATCGAGAACAACCAGTACGCCATGGGCACCTCGCAGAAGCGCTCGACCTCCGGCGAAGACATCTACACCCGCGGCGCGCCCTTCGGCATCCCGGGCGAGCTTGTCGACGGCATGGACGTGCTCGCGGTCAAGGCCGCCGGCGAGAAGGCGGTCGAGCACTGCCGCGCGGGCAACGGTCCCTACATCCTCGAGATCAAGACCTACCGCTACCGCGGTCACTCGATGTCGGACCCGGCCAAGTACCGCACCCGCGAAGAGGTCCAGAAGATGCGCGAGGAGCGCGACGCGATCCAGAACGTGCGCGATCTGCTGCTTCAGGGCAAGCACGCCACCGAGGACGACCTCAAGGCGATCGACAAGGAAATCAAGGACATCGTCAACGCCTCGGCCGAGTTCGCCAAGGAGAGCCCGGAGCCGGATCTCGACGAACTGTGGACCGACATCTACGCCAGCGAAGTGCCTCAGGGCGACGCGGTGGACGCCTGAGGCAGGAGGAACGACTAGAATGGCTACACAGATTCTCATGCCCGCGCTCTCGCCCACGATGGAAGAGGGCACGCTGGCGAAATGGCTCGTGAAAGAGGGTGACACCGTCTCGTCGGGCGACATCCTCGCCGAGATCGAGACCGACAAGGCGACGATGGAATTCGAAGCCGTCGACGAAGGCATCCTCGGCAAGATCCTCGTGGAAGAGGGCACGGAGGGCGTGAAGGTGAACACGCCCATCGCGGTGATGGTCGAGGAAGGCGAAAGCGTCGAGGACGCCGAGGCCGAGGCCCCCGCTGCCGGCGAGAGCGCCGCAGAGGAGCAGACCGAAGAGGCCGCCGCCCCCGCGAAGGCCGCCGAGCCCGAGAGCAAGGTGCCCGCCGCGGCAGCCTCGCCCGACTGGCCCGAAGGCACCGAGATGAAGTCGCAGACCGTGCGCGAGGCGCTGCGCGACGCGATGGCCGAAGAGATGCGCTCCGACGCCAACGTCTACGTTATGGGCGAGGAAGTCGCCGAGTACGAGGGCGCCTACAAGGTGACCCAGGGCCTGCTCGACGAGTTCGGCGCGAAGCGCGTGGTCGACACGCCGATCACCGAGCACGGCTTTGCCGGCATCGGCGTCGGCGCGGCCTTTGGCGGGCTGAAGCCCGTCGTCGAGTTCATGACCTTCAACTTCGCGATGCAGGCGATCGACCAGATCATCAACTCGGCGGCCAAGACGCTCTACATGTCCGGCGGCCAGATGGGC
>MDTG01223541.1_pt1 | contig 15114 bp, 18 predicted proteins | sample 811421 | NCBI WGS metagenome assembly MDTG01 (sample SAMN05326645, study PRJNA326480) | marine metagenome | isolation source: seawater | place: Pacific Ocean: South East | collected 2011
AACACCATTTCATAAATGTATCTCTATCATTAGGAACAGAATTTCCTGGAACTGAAAAAAATTGCCTTTGAGAATTACCCTTACCAAATATATCATTTACATCTTCATATAAATCTTCTTTAAATAATTTTTCAGTTTCTCTTTGAACTCCTTTATTGTTATAAGAAGCACATGCAGGTTTCGATGTATCGGATCCAAAATCAGATAATAATGGATTCATAAATGGATTATCTTTTGTTGGAATTCTACATTCAGAACTTAATTCTTTAATATTCATATCTTCTGAACCATTTAAAATTTTGTTGGTTTCTCTATCCATAAAAGATTCTTTGTATTTAAAATAAATTAGATAAGTAAATATTGCCATACCGATTATGTAAGATAATACATATCTTTTCTTAGTGTCCATTAAATAAACAAGGAAACTATAATAAATAGTAAATCTTAATATTGCATTTAATTTCCTGTTTAAATTATATTCTTTTTTAGGAATTATCTCAAATAAAAAATTTTTATCATATAAGATAGAAATTTTGTCTGACCAAAAAGGTATCATTATTTATTATATTATATTAAAATAAAAAAATTAATTTGATTTATTTACTTTTACTTTTTCTTTATTTCTTTTTTCTAATTTTGATTTTGCTTTTTTCCTTGCTTCAGAATTTCTATCACTTTCTTTATTCTTACTAACAGAGATATTTCTTGTTTGTGCATTTGGTAATGGTTGTTGTGTTTGTGTTTGTGTTTGTGGTTGCATTTGACCAAACATACTAGATTGTAATCCCATTAATTGTGAAAATAATGGATTATCTTTCATAGTTGAACAGATATTAGTTGCTTCATTAGTAAGATCATCTTTATTAAAATTACCACTTTCTGTTATTTTTGAATTAATAGATGAAAATATTTTCATCATATTTTCTGGATTAAAAACTTCTTTCATATCAGATTCACTTGAGTCATCACCTAAATTTAATTCTTCAGTAATTTCTTTTGCGATTTTACCAATATTTGTATTTTCCAAGATATTATTAAAACCATTTAATTCATCATCAGCAGTATTATTATTGCTATTAGTAAAATCTTGATTAATTTTTTGATAATTTTCTAAATCTTGTTTACTTTTGCGACTAATTTTTTTATCACTTAAATTATCATCTAATTTTTCAAGAGTATTTATATTGATATTGATTAAACAAAAAGATTGCAGATATTTCCAAATTGTTTCTTTAGTTTTGTCAGATATATTTGAATTCCAAATTTTTTTAAAACAAACACCATTTAATAAAAATAATTCATTATCAAAAATTGATTCATTTTTATCGGTAATTTGTGTTGAAATTGAATCAATAGATTTTAAAAAATCTTTAATTTTTTTATTTTCATTAATTTTTAAAGTTTCTAATCCTAAAATATCAGAATAATTTTCATATAAAGTAATTTTATACTCAGGGAAAACTTTAATTAAATCATCAATAAAACCTTTAAAAATATGTAAAGTTTTTGAATTAATATCCATTTTATATATAAAACAAAATTATCTTAAAATATTTTACGCATATGAACTTTTAGGCATCATTTCACCTCTTTCTGCTATTAATCTTTCATAATCACTATCCATTTTTTGTCTTTTTTCAGATCCTTGTTCTGATTTTGATGAATGACCTAAACTTGGTTGTCCTGGTTCATCTAAAAAACTATAATTACCTCCCATAAGACTATTATCATTTTCATCAATAGGAGCAAAATCCAAACATTGACCTCCCACACAAAAACCAGATAATTCATCAACTGAACATGATTGTTCTTGTCCCTGTGAATTACTGGTTGGTTGTGGTTGTGCTTGTGTTTGTGATTGTTGTTGAGATCCTTGTTGATCACTACTTAAAATATAAGCAAATAATTCTTTTGCATTTACCAATTGACCTTCAATAATCATACAAGGCACAGATTTAATTTCTTTAGGAAATGGAGAATCATCAATAGAAGTTATTTGGTAATGACCTTTTAAATATGGTCTTTCTTGTAACATCATGAGTAATTTTCTACAATGAGAACATCTTTTAGAAATATATATAATTGGTTTCATATTAAATATAGAATAAAATTAATTATTAAAAAATAAACTTATTTGTTCTTAAAAAAATTTTTTTCTTCATTTTTTTCGCACTTTACTTTACAAGAAAATTTTTTCTTTTTATCTTTTTTCTTTTTATATTTTTTGTCACATTTTCTTAAACATTTCTTAAAGGTTTTGCTTTTCATCTTAGATTTGCTTTTCTTTTTATTTGATTTTCTTTTATTTTTTCTTGTTTTTTTCTTTGAAAAAGATTTATATCCAATATAACCCACGATTGCTCCTGGAATAACAACTGGTGCTCCGATAGTTGATACTGCTGCTGCTGCACAAGGGACACATGCTGCCATATATATATATGTGTTATATTTTTTTATTTATTATGTTTTAATATAATAATGGGAAATACAAGTTCTTCAAATGTTGAAAATAGAGAGTTAAATCAACAATATAAATTTTATGATCATCAGTTAAATGAATATAAAAGAATGATAATTGCTCAACAAGAACAAATAAATTCATTAAGTGCTATGAATTTAAAGCAAAATATACAAAGTAGACAAACTTCTAATATGTTTTTCAATGAAATACCAAGACAAAATCAAAATATGATAGGTGATGTGCCTCCTAGACTTCAAACAAGTAGTCAATTTAATACAATTAATACAAATTTAATTGAAAATAAAAAACCAAAATTAAATCCTTATCAGATTCTTGGAATTGATAAAAATTTTGATGAAGTTTCTTTAAAAAAAGCATATCTTAAAAAAGCGATGAAAACTCATCCTGATCGCGGTGGATCTGCCGAAGAATTTCAAAAAGTTAGTATTGCTTATACATTATTATTAAAGAAAATTAATGATATGAAAAATAATCATAGTCATAATGATTTGAGAGAACATAGTAAAAATTATATGCAAGAACAAAATAGTGATTCACGTGTAAATATAAATATGTCTGAGAATTTTGATGTTAATTTATTTAATAAAGTTTATGAAGAAAATAAGATTAATACTGCATTTGATGATGGATATGGTAATTGGATGAGTTCAAATGCTTTAGAAGATAAAAAACAAACAAAATTATTTGATGGTAAATTTAATAGAAATTTATTTAATCATGAATTTGAAAAATATAAAAAAGATCAACAAAAGAAAAATGGTTCTCAACTTGTTAAATATGAAAATCCTAATGTAGATATTTCTTTTAGAGGTAAAGATTCACTAACAGTTCTTGGACAAAATAAAGTTAATGATTTTAGTGGTGATACAGGTTGTGGATTAGGTTTTCGTGATTATAAAGATGCTTTTACTAATTCTTGTTTAATTGATACAAGAGCATTTCAAGATAAAGAAAGACCAAGGGATATTAATTCTATGGAAGCATCAAGGTCAAATATTTCTTACCAAATGAGTGAACAAGATCAAAAGAAATATTTACTACAACAATTAAGAGAAAAAAAAGAAGAAGAACAAAGAATACAAAGATTACAACAATATGAACAACAAGCATTTTCTACGTATGATAAAATTCATCAGAGATTATTAAATAGGTAAATTTAAGCAACATTATTAGCAGAATTATTAAATCCTCTTCTGGTGATATAATCATCCTGTTTTTCAGTTGAGCATACACATCCTCTATCGGTTGAATAAGTTGATGGGCAGCAGTTTAATGATGCTTTATTATTAGCAAACATGAATAATCTTTGTGGTGATTTAGGATCACCATCAACAGTTGGACCAGATAAATCAGAGTCATCAGATACTACATTTTGAACTGGACCTTGTACACCTAAATAAGTCATTAATTTATTATTTGATACTAATTTATTATTAGATAAATCTCTTAATCTTTGATTTAAAGTTCTAATGCATAATCCATCATAAGGACCCATGCGAAGTTTTGAATCTATTGGTGAAACAAGTTGTTTTTTTCTTAAAATTTTAGGAGCAGGGACATTATCAGCAGGAGATTGTGCTACTTCTGAACTTGCACTTCCAAAATCACCTGCTTTATCATTAGAATTTTCTAATCCTTCAATCACATTTTTAAAATAGCAAATAGTTGCTGCTGTTACAAATGTTAATACTAACATTTTAAGATATTCATTATCTTTAATTTTATAAAAAAGTAAGTATACATAAGCAACTAATATTGGGATACTTAAATAATTCATATTTATTATTATATGAATATATTTTTTTTATTTGTAAATGTTTGTAAATATTTAAAAAAAATAAAAGAATATTTAATATAATGAATAATTACAAAATTAATTCTAAATGGTGTTTGTGGTATCATTCCATAAATGATAATAAATGGACTAAAGAAAGTTATAAAAAGATTATTAATATAAATAATTTATTAGATTATCACTTTTTGCAAAAGAATTTTGAAAGACAACATCTACAAAATGGAATGTTTTTTGTTATGAGAGATGATATTTTTCCTACATGGGAAGATCCTGAAAATAGATTAGGAGGTTGTATTTCTTTTAAAATAGAATCAAAAAATATTTTAGATTCATGGAATAAATTATTTCTTTATTTAATATCAGAAAATATCATAAATGATAAATCTCAATATGAAGAAATAAATGGAATTTCAATTGCTCCTAAAAAAGAATTTAATATTATCAAAATTTGGATAAGAAATGATAATACTAATTATAAAAGTTTAATAAAAGATATAGAACCATATTATAAATTAGAAGAATCTTTATACAGAAAACATGAATTAGAATATTAACATTTTTTATAATAAGGTTTAGATCCTCCAATAAAATTATATTTTTTATTTAATTTATCATAATCAATTAATATTTCATTATTAGATTTAATATCTTTATTTGCTACAAGTAAATATTTATTATTTATTAAATTTATATCACAATTTGAATTTTTTTTACAATGATTTAAATATTTAATTTCATGAACTATTTCATTAAAAAAATCATTTTTTAAATCTTTTTTATTTCCGTAAGGCCAAACATCCAATAAAATAATTTCATTTTTCTTTATATCTTTATTGGTGAATAATCCTTTTCCATGAACTGAAGATTCTTTTATAAATAAATTATTTGTAAAATAATTTATAATGATTAAAATTAATATTGATAGTAAAAATAAATAAATACACATTTATATTAATTATAAATATAATTAATTAGTGTTAGGTGCTAAACATAACTTAATACTTCCAAGTGAAGCAACTGCATATTGTATAATTAAAGGATAATCATTCTTAATATAAAAATGAATTTGATTACAAAGGTTTGTACATTTTGTGAATAATAATAAAAATTTAAGAGAAAAAACTCCTTGAATAGGTAACTCAGGAGATTGAGATGTTGAAAATTTCAATCCATTATTAGTTTCACCTAAAATTGTTTCTTGATGAGCAAAATCTCCATTGCAAATTAATTTCAATTGATTTCCAATACTGGTAATTTCAATATTTTCACCAATATTAATCATATCTCTTATAATTTTTTGGAAATCACAAGATGGTAAAGTTAATTCTGTCTCAAATTCAGCAGGAGGGATATCAACTTCATCTTCTTGAATGTCTAAAAGATTTAATTTATAGGTTGTTTGAGAATTTTTTTCTGAATTATGAATAATAATACCTAATTGATTTTCATTATTTTTTTCAACAAAAAGAGTTAATGTTTCTGAATTAGTCATAGTCTTAATTAATTTAAATAAATTTAACATATTCACTCCTATTGTAATTTTTTTAGAAACTTGATAATATTCAAAATTTTCTGCTTGCAATTTTAAATGAATTAAAACTGAATGTGTTGAATCCATAGCAATTAATTTTATACCTTCTGGTGTAATTGTTATATTTCCATCTGTTAATATTTCTTTTAATGCTTCTATTAAAATTCTTATTGCCCCACTTTGAACAGTTTTAATATTAAAAATATATCTTTCATTTTCTAAAGCAGTAGTAATATTAGTCATTTTAATAATATTATAACAAAATTCTTTAAATATTTAAACAAATTTCTTAATTTGTTAAAAGTCTTGGAGCAATTGCCATTGATTGTAATTCTTGGAATAACAATTTACATGAATAAGGTATATTAACTCTTTTGAAATCTTTATAATTATCACATTTCTTACATTCATAAATATTCTTTTCACTATTAAATACACTTGTTAATCCACAAGTATTACAAATAAATACATTATAATTATCTGAAACTGTCATCATCCTTTCTTGTAAGAAAGATGAAGTTCCATGTGCAATCATACAATCCCTTTCCATTTCTCCAAATCTTAAACCACCATGAGAAGATCTACCTTCAGCAGGTTGTCTAGTCATAGAAACTACTGGTCCAGAACTTCTAGAATGAATTTTATCACCTGACATATGTTTTAATCTTTGATAGAATGTAGGACCCATAAATATTTGTGTTTTCATTTGTTCTCCATTAATACCATTGTAAAGTATTTCATCGCCATTTTTCTTATGACCATATTTAGTTAAGATTTTTGAAATATTTTCAATTGAAATAGGATCAAAAGCAGTGGCATTACCGATATTACCTGTTTCCAATGCTGCTTTTCCAAGAATACATTCTATTAGTTGTGCAATAGTCATTCTACTAGGGACAGCATGTGGATTAATAATAATATCTGGCGTTATACCAGATGATGTAAAAGGCATATCTTCATGATTAAGAATCATACCAACAGTGCCCTTTTGTCCATGTCTACTTGAAAATTTATCACCTATTTGTGGTATTCTGTAAGATCTAATTCTTGTTTTACAAATTTTATATCCATCACCATTATTGGATACAAAGTTTGAATCGATATTACCAGATTCATTCCTACGAATACATACACTATTATCTTTATAACTATATTCTTGATTATTTTTAATTGGAATAACTTTTCCAATAAGGATATCATTATCACAAACAGGAGTATCTTTTTTGATAAACCCATCATCACTTAATTTACTATAATTACAAGGTTTAGGGAATAACAACTTAGATTTATCAGGTTTCATGAATTTTTCTTCTTCACCTGACAATTGATTTTTCTTTTCTTCTTCTTTATAAGTTCTATAAAATGTTGATGAAAATAATCCCCTTTCAATAGCACCACGATTAAGAATAACAGAATCTTCTTGATTATATCCAGTATAACAAGCAATCGCAACAATAACATTAATACCATTTGGAAGACTATTAACATTGAGATATTTCATCATTTTAGTTTCAACTAGTGGTCTTTGTGGTGAAGATAATATATGTGAAAATGTATCATATCTATTATTAAAATTACTCACAGGAATACCTACTGCTTGTTTACCCATAGCAGATTGATATGTATTTCTAGGAGATTGATTATGATGAGGAAATGGAATACAAGATGCCAATGCTCCTAGCATAAGGGATGGATGAATTTCACAATGAGTATATTTTGCTTTTTTAAGATATACATCATTAACATATGTTGCAATAAGAATATTATTAGTTTCATATGGGTCAATGTATTCTAAGCAAGATTCACATTTAATTGTTGAAATTAGATCATTATATTCATACGCACCACACTTTAATTTATCAGAAATATCTTTATTATAAATTAATTCATCATTTTTGATTTTCATTAGTGGACGAATAAGTCTCCCTTCATCAGACCATATTTGAATATTATTTTCTTGGATATTCCAATATACTGATGTATGAATATGAATTAATCCATTTGCTCTATTAAATTTAATAGCGTTAACTAAAGAATGAGGTATTTCTGTAAAACCTAGATAATCACCATTTATGAATACTTTTACATAAGCATTTTTATTAAATGAATATATATCAATCTTATTAAATTTAATTATCATAGAATTAATTACCATACGAATTGGATCTGAATTAATTTTTAATGTAATTTCTGATATCATTGATAAATTCTTAACAACACCAACAGCATGACCTTCTGGAGTTTCTGTTGGGCATATATATCCCCATTGTGTAGGATGTAATTTTCTAGGTGGGATCAATTTTCCAGTATTATCTGTAGGAGTTTGAACTCTCCTTAAATGAGATATAGTGCTCATATATGTAAGACGATTTAATACTTGTGAAACACCTTGTTTACTACTACTACTCAACTTAATACCCCAATTACCAGTTGCCATTGCACCTTTGATAATATTCTCAATAAATGATGATTTAATAATCTTATGAATATTAATTTCATTAATAATATCATTATAGTTTTTATTTATATTCCATAATCCATTATTAACTTCTTTGTTAATATAATTTCTAATATCTTTACTAACTTTATTCATACATTGATTGAATAAATTTCCTATTAGAGGACCACAAGTATCAACTCTTTTATTTGTAAAACTATCTCTATCATCCACAGGGATAATACCTAAATAACTTTTAATCAATTTATTTATCATATATCCTGTATAAAATAATTTATCCAATGTTGAGTTCAGATGTATTAAATAATCTTTGAGAACAGTTTCTTTTATATATTTAATTTTTTTATCTGGAGATTGAAAAGTATAATTATTATTACTATTAATATATTTTGATAAGTATTCAATTGCTTCTGCTTCTGTACGAATATCTTCACTTTCTTTGATAGTACCTTTTAGAATTTTTATAATATTAACATCAATTTCACTTTTATCATTATCAATGATATAATGTATAATTTCTCTGTCAGAAATACAACCTAATGCTCTAAAAACCACGAACATAGGAACTTCTTGTTTCAAATGTGGAATAGAAACGCGGATACAATTTTCAAATATATCAGGTTTATTTGTAATTTTTACAGAAACAATTTTAGGAATAGAATAATTTTTTTCATTCAAAGACCTAATTTCACATAAATAAGAATATTTAGTATTTGACTTTGGATTAAGAAATACTTGTGCTATATTATTAGCAATTCTTTCTTGTGAAATAATAACTTTTTCATTTCCATTAATAATTGCATAACCACCAGGGTCAAAAGGACATTCTTCATCAAACCCTTTATTTTTTAATACACAATAATTAGAATTAACAATAATTGGAATCTTACCGAAGATGATATTATCAATTTGTTTTTTTTCTAATGTAATAAATGAACCATTTTCTTCTATTGTTATTTCTGTTTCAAAATTAACATATATAGGCAAAGAATAAGATGTATTTTTTATTCTTGCAATATTGGGTGTCATTAATTTACTACAACCATTATTTTCAGTTGAAAATGGTTGTCCTACACTAATATTTGTAATTTTCAAAATTATTTTTTTAATAATATTATCATTATAATCTAGAACAATTGGAAAATATTGAGAAAATATATTCGGAATAATATTATCAATAAGGTTATTATATGAAATTATTTGATGTTGGACAAGAATACCTGTTCTTTTAAAATACGCATGAATAATATCATCTGTATTTAAATTCATGGATATTAGTTTTATTAAATTATTTTTATATATTTTCAAATTTTTAGATTTAAAGGTATAAATATATAAAGATATAAATGACTTTAGGAAATAATTCAACGATGTTTGACTATATTAAAATTCCTTTTTCAATAATAAATGTAATCATTTTAACTCCATTGTTATTTATAACATTAGTTGGTATAAATATGATAAAAGAATATAATTTTCAAAAAAGTAAAGAAAATTTGATAAAAAAATCAAATTAATTTTTTTAAATCATCCATAATATTTATATTATTGGTATATTTTCTTAAATTTGTCCCACGATAATGTATGTTAGTTTTTATTAAATCTACATATTCATTAAATATGTTATAATTTTCACAAAATGCTAATAAATCGTGCATTTCACATTCATCATATTTTGCAGTATGTATATAAATAAGCATTAAATTTAAAAATTCCATTTTTATTCTCACATTGATTTTTTTGAAAAAGATATATATTTTTTTAAATAAAATATCTAATTCTCTTACCTTTGGACTTAAAAATATTTCAGTTATTAAATCATCATATCTATCTATATCTCCATCTACACCATGATATTTTATTATATATTTCATACTAGTATTAAATGATTCTTTTGCTTCTTTGTGATTTAATAAAGAGTGCCAACAATTTTCTAATGCGTCCACTATATTTACATCTTCTATATCATAACAAAACCCAAAATCGTAAATAATAATACTATTTTCTTTATATTTTTTAAAATTTCCATAATGCATATCACCATGATTAAAATTAAGAATTGCTTTATTATTATTACAAAATAAAATACCAAAAGTAGTGTATTTTCCTTTATCATAATCAGATAAAGATTCTATATTAACTCCTTCAATATATTCCATAATAATAATATTTTCTGAAAAATCATATAATTTTGGAATGATTATCTTTTCATTATTTTTATAAAATTTATAAAAATTTTTCATATTGTATGCTTCATGAATAAAATTAGTTTCTTTTTCATAATTCTTTATAAAAATATCTAATTCAAAGAATGTATACCTATTTAAATCAAATAAGTTAATAATTTTTTTTATAAATCCTATTTGTCTTTTAATAAAAGGATGAACAACTTTCATTGCATAAAATTTATTATCCTTTATTCCTTTAATTTTGTAAACTTGACCAATACTTCCAGATGAAATTTTCTCAATTATTTCATATTTTTCAGATAATTTGATATTGAAATCATTATAAAATGTTTGCATAGTAAATTCATCATCATGGTATTCATTATTTTCATATGTAGAATTAAGAATATCAATAATTTTTTCATCACAATTTGTCATTTTCAAATAAGGTGTAATTTTTTGAATACATTTTGTTCCTAGAGAACTAGTTTTTTGAATATTCCTTAAAAGTATTTGCAAAATATCTAAATTACATCTTCCGTATATTTTGAAATTTACAAAAAATAAAGAAATCCAACAAAATAATTTCGTATAATTATAAAATGAATAAAACATGATAATATATAAAAGTATATGTTTAAATATTATAATAAATATCAAAAATAAACATATGGACAAGAATAATATTATAAAAGATCTAATTATATTTTATGTTACTGAAAATTACAAAAAATATTTAAATGAACATAATATTCAACGTTTAAAAGATGATGAAATTTCTTCTGTTATTCAAAAATTATATTCTGAAAGAAAATCACATCTTAAAGAATTTCTTAAAGGATCATTAAAAAAAATACAAGGCGATCAATATATAGGTGATCTTGCATTACAAAATATTTTAGTAGAAGTATTCCAAGATGATAACTTAAATAAAAAAAGATTAGAATTGGAAATTAAGTTATATCAAGATACTACTTAATTATACGATATTTAAATAATTTTATTATCTAATAATATTATATATGAATGATAATAAAGATTCTCTAAAGTTAAGTTTACTAAATGGTGGTACTCCATTAATTAAAAAGAAAAAAAGATCTCCTCAAAAGCGTAATACTCCACTATCTAAAGAATATAAAGTTTTTTTAAAGAAATCATTAACAAAAAATGATATGAGAAAAAATGATGTTAGAAAAAATGATGTAAGAAAAAATGATGTAAGAAAAAATGATGTAAGAAAAAATGATGTCAGAAAAAATGATGTTAATAAAGTTTTAGAGAAAAAAGAGAATATAAAGCAAATTAATCCAACATCTAATCCAAAATTACAAAATAAAAAACATGTTAAAATTGTTAGAGTTAATAAAAATCAAGATAATAATTTTGTTAAAATCGTAAGTAATAAAGATATTAATAAAAGTAAAAATAAATTTACTAAAAAAAGTCAAGAGAAAAAAAATAAAAGAAATTCAAAAAGAAAGAAAATTCATAGAAAAATTACAAAAGTTAAAACATTATCATTCAAATGTAATGATAATAAATTAAATATTAAAAATTTAATGCAAGAAACACAAAAAAAATCTACAGAAGAAATTAAAGCAGAATTAAAGAAAAAAGGCATTGAAATCAAAAGCAATAAAAATAAATTATTAAAAGATTTATATCTTTTCACAAGTTGTAACAATATTAATATAGTTAAAGAATAATTCATGCCTCTTCCTGTGTATCATTTACTTCAGATACTGTATTAGTTCTTACAACCTTATTAAATACCTTATAATTATACTTTTCATTTTCTACAAGCAATGGACCACCATTAACACCAGTAAGATTTACACAAAGGTATTCCTTACCCTTTACATCTGGTTGATGCTTGATATCCATGGAAACATATTCTCCAGGGAAAAGTCTCTTATAATTTGTTGATTCAGTATGGATGCAACTGAAATGAACAAAGATATCCTTATCATGAAAATCTGACTCAGGATGATTTACCTTAACAAATCCAAATCCTTTCTTTTGATCAAACCAAAGGACCTGACCAATATGCGTTCTATCACTACTCATTTTATATAATTAGTATTAATTATATATCTTTAAATATGTTATTTCTAATATTACAAACAATAATAATCCTGTATATTATCTTTTCAATTTATAGTATTATTGAGATAAAAAAATACAATAAAAATGGATTAATTATAGATTTAAATAATGATATTAATCTAAAAGATGAATTATTATCATTAAATCCAATATTATTGCATAAAAAGTTTAATGTTGATATTGAATATTTATTAAAGAATTATTCATCAATCTTAGTAAATAATAATGAAAATTTTATTTCTTTTAAGAAATTGATGAATAATGATAATATTAATGTTTTTAAAAATAAGAATCTATTACAAGACACAGATTTAAAAGAAAAAATAAATTTTGATATTAACATATTTGAAAATTTCTCAATTCCAATATTATTATATCAAGAACATTCATTAACATTTTTAAAAGGAGACCAATTAGTCAGTAAACAATTTTGTAAACACAATTTAAATTTAATTATAATTTTAGAAGGTGAAATTACAATATATTTAATAAATCCAAAACATAAAGAAGATATTACGAATAAAGATATAAATATTATTAAGAAATATTCTCATAAGTACATTCTTAAAAAAGGCGATACGTTTATAATACCTCCAAATTGGTATTATTTACAAGAAAATAATAATGATTTAACAATTCAATATCATATTGATGCGAGTAATTTATTTACATTTCATTATAATTGTTTAAGGTAAATCTGGATTTTTTGGTATTTCTGGTTTATTAAGGAATAAATTAAAACGTTCTCTCCAACAACAACGACATTTACAATAATATAAACTACATATTTTTGATAAAAATGTACTATATTTAAGAGATTTATAAGTTCTAGTTATTATATCTCCGAATGGTTTAAAATCATGAGTATTATTTGTGTACCATGGACTTTTCTTTGCTACCAATTCAGGATAATATTTAGTAACATTGTAAAGTATTTTTTTATATTTATATGGAGAATAAGATGGAGAATCTGCAAATAAAGATATGATTGTACCATTGTATTTTTCTTCAAAAATTGCATACAGCATTCTTTCTTCAACATTGATTAGTGATATGGATTCTAACTCATAATATAATTTCATCGTTTTATGGAGATATTTATCTAATTCATTTATTCTTTCTACATAATTATTTTTTTTTAACCAAGCAGCAATTAAAGTCGTTAAAATTGTTGAAACACTTAAACCAGACTTTAAATAAAGTTCTAACCATGAATAATAACTATCTCCAAATTGTACTACTGACAATGATGATGATATTGTTGATATTAAAATTATAATCCAATTTAACATCGATTCTGTATCTTTTAAATCATAAACGAGGAAAATATTAATAATCCAGTTATATTCTAATTCGTCTTTCCATCTTTTTAAATTTCTTGCTTTTCTTTTAGTCCAACCATTAGGAAAAATTTTATCAAAATCCTCATCTTCTGAATCATCCGAATTTTTAACAATAATTTTTTTAGTCTTTTTATTTTCAAGATTCTTCATATTTTCAAAATCCTTTGTATTTTCAAGATTCTTTGTATTTTCAAAATCCTTTGTATTTTCAAGATTCTTTGTATTTTCAAAATCCTTTGTATTTGAAATATGGGTTGTTATATTAGGACTTTTATTTATTGATTGTATTGGTGGTAGAATATCTCTTGAAGGTTTTGTTGTTCGACAAGTAAATAATTTCATTTATAAAATAAATATTATATTTTTTTTAAAAACAAAAACATTTTTTATTATTTTCTTGAAATTCTCCATCACTTGTTTTGACTTTAATTTTTGTTGTATTTGGTTTATTTGCACATAGAAAACTTAAATTTTGATTTTTTGGTTTTCTTTCTTGTCTAATTGGTGGGAACATTTATATTAACATTTAAAAAAAAAACATTAATATTCTTATTATGAATTATATAAGATATAAAATACCTTTTCCAATTATAGATATATTTTTTATTGTCTGGAAACCAAATGTTGTAAGTAAAATCCATGATCATAGTAAAAATGGATGTTATTTATTTTTGTTAAAAGGTAATATCAAAGAAGAAATTTATTCTAAAGATCTAAGATTTATTAATTCTAATTATTATTCTTCATTAGATTTATCTTATATGAGCGATAAAATAGGTTATCATAGAATAATTAATACTGGAAGTTATGCATATTCTTTACATTTTTATCATCCCAAAAATCACATTACCAGATTTTTCAATTGATATGCGTATAAAAAAAAATAAAAAAGTATTTTAAGAATTAGGTGGAATACAACCTTCTTATTTATAAATTAATAGTATTATCCAGTAATTAATTATATTTATAACATGCTTTTGACATACCATAAATAATCTAGTTCGCTTGTCTTAATTTATTAAGATTTAAGCTTGAGCAGTTAAAATATCAAAAGATATGAGTTATAAATAAAATTCTATTAAGGTAAGTGATTGATTATTTCTTATTTTAATATTGGCAATCATGTCCGAGTGGTTAAGGAGATAGACTTGAAATCTATTGGGCTTTGCCCGCGCAGGTTCGAATCCTGCTGATTGCGAATAAATTATAAGTAAATACTAAATAATAAAAA
>MDTG01276044.1_pt1 | contig 15114 bp, 23 predicted proteins | sample 811421 | NCBI WGS metagenome assembly MDTG01 (sample SAMN05326645, study PRJNA326480) | marine metagenome | isolation source: seawater | place: Pacific Ocean: South East | collected 2011
ATTTTTTATAGTTTCAATAATTTCAGCTAACTTAACACTTATTTCAGTGATATTACCTTTCTTATTATAGATATCATTTTCAAGAATATTTTTCTTATTCTCAAGATCTGGAAGAGTTTCATTTATTTTTTTTAATTCTAATGAATTTTTATAGCTAATTTTTCTCTCGTTTTTTATATTTTCTTTTTCCTTAAACTGATTTTTTTTTAATACAAATTCACTCACGCTCTTTTCACTTCTTTCTATATCTCTCATTCTGTCATCTTCAACTTTTTGATCAAGGAATCTAGAATAATTACCCTCATATCTTTTTAACTTTCCATTTTCAAAATTAAAGATTCTATCAATAACGCGATCAAGAAAATATCTATCATGTGAGACTACTATTACGCAACCATTAAAACTATCTAAAAAATCTTCTAATATATTTAAGGTTTCAATATCTAAATCATTTGTAGGTTCGTCTAATAGTAGAACATTTGGTGAACTAATTAATATTTTACATAAGGATATTCTTCTTTTCTCGCCACCAGAAAGTTTACTTAATTTACTATGTTGATGACTCGGGGGGAAAAGAAACTTTTCTAACAATTGAGAAGCAGTAATTTGCTTACCTTTATGATTCACTGTTGTAGCAGATTCTTCTACGTAATCAATGACTTTTCTGTCAAGTCCCCTTCCTTTAATTAAATCATTTGTATGTTGGTCAAGGTATCCAATATGTATTGTTTCACCAAATTCAATTTTACCAAAATGAGGAATTATTCTACCTGAAAAAATATCTAATAAAGTAGATTTGCCGCAGCCATTCGGACCAATAATACCGATTCGATCATCAGGACTAAAATCATAAGTGAAATTTTCAAACAAGTTTATATTCTTACCACTTGTTTTCAATGAAAATCCAATATCATCTGCATTTATTACTTTTTTACCAATCCTTCTGCCAATTGAATCTATTTCTAAATTTGTTTTCACTTTGACAATTGAAGAGCTTTGCATTTGCTTAATTCTATGCAAACGAGCTTTTTGCTTTGTTCCTCTTGCCTTTGGCCCCTTCTTAAGCCATTCTAATTCTTTTTTTAATAAACCTTTGAATTTTTTTGAGGATGATAGTTCTGAATCTTCCCTATGAACTTTATCAACAAGAAAATCACCGTAATTCCCATTATATTTATAAGTCTCACCATTGCTAATTTCAATTAATTTATTAGTAATACGATCTAGAAAATACCTATCGTGAGTTATAAGAATGATGGTCCCTTTAAAGTTAATCAACCATTTTTGTAACCATTCGACAGCAGACGCATCTAAATGGTTTGTAGGTTCATCAAGAAGTAAAATATCAGGGTTCATAACTAATGAAGAAGCTAATTTCACCCTCTTTTGATAACCACCTGAAAGATCATTTACATTCTTATGTAAATCTCTAATCCCAAGCCTTTCCAAAACCTCCTTACATTGCCTCTCTAAAATCCATGAGTTAGTTGAATCCATTAATTCAGAAATTTTACCGAATTTTTCTAAGAGTTTTTTTTCGTTAGGATTCTTAGCTATTTCACTACTTAAATAAGTATATTTCAGTAAAAGTTCTCTTTTTTCAAAACACCCTTCAAGAACCTCTTCTATAACAGTTTTATTATTCTTAAAATCAAACTGTTGACCTACTAAAGATACTCTCAAAGATGATAAACATTTTCTTTCTCCACTCATTAATGGCTCTTTGCCAGCAATAACTTTTAAAAGAGTTGATTTTCCTGATCCATTAGGACCTATTAATCCAAGTTTATCACCTTTATTTATATATAAATTTAAATTATTAAAAAGAGGTTTTACTCCATAATCTTTAGTAGCATTAATAAGACTTATAATCATGAGTGAAAACTTTTCATTTTTAGAAAATGATCAAATAACTTTTAATAACTTGAACTTCATATGAAAATGTCATATACATTAAAATAATTATACAATCTACTATGTCAACTTTCTGAAATTAATTAAAACTTATTAAATAAATCCTAAGGAGAGAGTTTATCTATTTTTTCCTTCTGTCTTTTCTTTTTTTCATATTCTCTCTTAGCCTTGAAAAAAGTATTCCATAAACTAAAAAATATAAACGATACGTTTATCAAGGCAAAAATTATAATAATTATTACTATTTCATTTAACCCCTTTGGCGAGTTAATAAATTCTGTAATAGAATCTTGCACTTAAATTGAAATAAGCATATAAATTAAATATAGTATATTAAATAAAAAACTTTGTTAAATTGATATATATTAAGCATTTTATTCATAAAAGCTTTGAATTACCTAACATAAAATTAAAAAGATTAATAAAAAGCTATGTTAATCCAGAAAAGAAAAAATACCAAACAAATACAATAGAATTTAATCCAAAAGCCAGAGAAATTGCAATAATTTTATAAGTCCTCCCAACGTCGTCTTCATTAGGATTAAGTTTATTTCTACGCATATTTTTAAAGCATGCATTAAATTATAATTCTTACTCAATTCCTTAAAAACATATAGTAATAAAACATTACACATATTAAATATTTTTATCTATTAATCTCATAAATGCGTTGTCAGTATAATGTTTAATAGATATTGGTTTAATTTAAAACCAAGCAAAGAGTCGTCTACATTAAAGATATGATGTCATTTTTAAAGAAAATTATAATATATACAAAATCATAATTTATATAGACTTTAAAATATAAAGATATAAAATTAATAAAGATTTTCAAATAAGATGATTTTGCTAGCCCAATCTGGTACTGGAGTTGAAATTTTTTCGCCTTTAGGGATATTTATTCTTATATTTGGGGTGATATTTACTATTGGGATGCCCTTCTATATGATTAAATACGGCAAAGATTAATATGCCTCAAAGTTATTGACCAAGTTTCAATTCAATATCTTCAATGTTCTTCTGTGCCATCTCAATATATTCTTTTGCTCCATATTCACCATAAATATTTATGGAATTATTACTTAAGTAGCTTTTATATTTTGTTATATCTTTTTCCCATTTTACTTTTAGACCAAGCAAATAGTTTCTATATTTCTCGTCCAATTTTTTTTTTACATAATGAAGCTGTATTTCCCAATATAACTACATAACATAGATAAGCTTGTCTAAAGCTTACAAAAGATCAATTGATTTGGACATGATTTTGTATTAAATGAGATAAAGCAGAACTATCTTCGAAGATTATTATTCAAATTTATGAATAACTTATTAATATTGGAAAAGATTATTTTTAATATGGAATTCAACAAGATTAAATTAATAGCTGAGGAATTAAACAATTTGGCATGCAAAGAATGCACAAAAGGCTGGCTAAACAAGCAGGATGGATTATCCAATCCATTAGAAGATATTAAACAGTGTGCTAAGGAAGGATTAATAACTCCTAAACTTTATGAAAGATTATTTAAAGAGATTCAAGAATTAAACAAAGGAAGTTAGTATTTTACAAAATAATGGTTCAAGAAAACTTTACCTTTATGGAATTTTCAGGTCCAAATGCTATTGATCAAGCTATTAATGCTGGGAAAGATATAGATGGGAGTCCAATACCAGAAGTAATGTTGACTTTATATAGAGAGGTTATGGAAAAAGAGGGAAATAGAAAAAGAAGTGGAGTAAAAAAATCGATGAGAAATCGTATTGTAAGAACAGGCGCAAAACACTATGACAAAGATACACTTAATAAATTACTAATAGCAGCTGGGTGGGAAGGGCTAAAAGATAGTGAAATTAAATTTTTTTTTAAATGAACAAATTTATAAGTAAACTCTAATGATATTCACCTGGATGATCAACTTTTCTCACTGTTACTTTATCAACTTTCTGGCCATTAAACCTTAAAAGATCATCTCCAGAAAAAGTATAGCCAATATCCCTAGCGATTAACGCAACATCATCCGCTGTTGATGCAGATAAGACCCTCTCTTTTAAGCCTTCATCAGCCTGCATTAATTTTAGAAATTTCCTAATTTCTTTGAAAGACATGAATTTAATGATTTATGTTTTTACACAACTTATGATAAATAAAATTTGCATCAAAGTATATCTAAGCAGAATTTATAAATTTATATTTACAATGGAAATATGAAAAAATTGATTTAAAATTAAGCTTTAATTTTGTTTGATTGGTAACTAAATAAACAGCTTTCATTCTTAATTTAAGGTAAGATAAGATTTAACTATTTTTAGTCCCATTGAACTCCTTCAAGAAATTAATTTCTGCAGTTTCAGTATCTTTTCTAATTGTTGGCTCTATTTCTTGCGGAACAAGTAACTCGACATCTAAAACAAGACTTAGTTCAGCGGGCGCAACATTTCCTGCAAAAATTTACACACGATGGTTCTCTAATCTGGCCACTATGGGAGGTCCCAAGGTCAATTACCAAGCAATAGGTTCTGGATCTGGTCGCAAAGCTTTTATTGATGAAACTGTTGATTTTGCAGCATCTGATGACCCAATGAGTCCCAAAGACATTTCCAAAGTAAAACGTGGATTAGTACAAATTCCTGTAATAGGAGGAGCTATTGCATTTGGCTACAACAATCCTTCTTGCGAACTTAAACTTACTCAATTACAAGCTGTTCATATTGCTATTGGCAAAATACAAAATTGGAGTGAAGTAGGTTGTCAATCTCAGCCAATAGTTTGGGTTCATCGATCAGATGGATCAGGTACAACTAAAGCTTTCACTTCTTCAATGGAATCTTTCTCAAAAGAATGGAAACTTGGTAGTGGCAAATCAGTAGCTTGGCCTACTGGAATTGGAGGGAGAGGAAATGCAGGTGTCGCAAATGAAATAAGAAAAAATATTGGTTCGATAGGATATATAAACCAATCATATATAAAAGGAAATATAAAGTCTGCCGCATTGCAAAATTTATATGGAGAATTTATAAAACCAAATGAAAAAAGTGCAGCAATAGCTCTTAATGGAATAATTTTGGATAAAAATTTAGCAGGTGCAAACCCTAATCCCTCAAGAAAAGGGGCCTATTCTATAGCAACTCTAACTTGGATACTTGCCTATGAAACAGGCAATAAATCAAATGTCCAAGCTATTAGAGAAACACTCAAGTACATACTTAGTGACGAGTCTCAAAGTAAAGCTGCAGAGCTAGGTTTTGTTCCTCTTAAAGGAGAAATTCTTAATCAAGCACGTGCAGCCATAAGTAAAATAAGTAAATAGAATACTCTAATACGATTAATTAAGTAGAAAATTTTATTTAAACTACAAATATAAAAATATGAGTAAATATTATTGTCCTTATTGTTCTCCTAAATATGTATTCGATATACCAAGAATGAATGGTAACATCACTTGTGGCCAATGTGGCGAAGTTTTAAAGAAGAGACCATTTATAAAACCAACTCAATTATTTGCTTTTATTACTGCAATTGCTTTTATCACTCCTTTTGTTTTTTTAATAATTAGCTCTATTAATAATTTTATAGAGAAAAGTCCTGAAAACTTTAATAATCAAATTGTAAAAATAAATTCTAAAACTTAAAGAACATTGCAGAATTCAATAATAAAACTAAATGAATTTTATTAGAAATACTCTTAAGAGAAAATAAATTATTTCTCCTAAGAGCTTCTCTAAATATTAAGAAATTACCTATGTATATTTAGAAAGTAAATACTATACCTGTTCCAATATGATGATTCCATCCTTGGCTCCATTCATCTCCATCTTTATCACTATAAGTTGGTTGCCAATGAAAAAACAATTCTGTTTTGTCTCCAATTGGTCGACTTACTTCTATTTCACCTGCAAAATCAGTTCTATTACTTAGGCCTGATCCACTTTTAGGCTTATATAATCTAGGTCCTCCTTCAATCTTAAAACTTAATAAGTCATAATTAAACTTAACGCCTACACGTGGATCTGTATAGTGCCCCTGCCACTTTCCATCGGATTCCCATCCTTGACGATGCTCAAGACTTAAAAAAGTGCCATCTATTATATCACTTAATTGATCTCCTAGGGCAAAGTTAACGTCTCCTTCACCTAATTTATAAAGAGCTTTTGCACCAATTTCATTCTTAACACCTTTCTTCTCTTCACCCTGAGTTTTAGTGACCAAGTGAGGTTTGGAGTCAAGAGAAAAAGATAACCGTTCATTTGGTGAATACTTAAATCTTAAAAGGCCCCGAAGGTCAACTCTTTTAAAATCAGTATTATGAGCTTCATGCTCTTCCTCTTCCTCCTCTTCATGATGAGCTACGCCATAGAAGTGATCAGCTTCCCCCCAAACTAAAACAGGAGATAAATAAGTTTCTATTGAGAAAATCCCCTCATTCTTCAAGCCCCAATCCATTACGATTCCCATTCCAGCCTCAAGACCATGATGCATTGGAGAATTTTCCTTACTGTTTTCAACACCATGGTGACCTTCTAATAAGAGATATGGAGTTTTTCTAAACTCACCTGCTCCTAAGGGTTCATCATTACCTCCACCATGAGCATTTACTTTACCCGGTGATAAAGATTCAACACCTATAGTCAAAGAAGCGATTACTAACAGAATGTTAGTTACTTTAATTTTTTTGATTGATTGTAAAAACATGATAATAAAATAAATAAAATTTATATGTAAGAATTATTTATTAGCTCTCCATCTTGAGGCGATATTTTTAGCGGTTTTTTGATCACAATCACCACCTTGAGTATCGACTATTAAACATAAGTTTGATATAGCTGTTTCAACTGTGGTGAGACCTGGAGCAAGTCCATCAAGAAATAATGGTTTACTAGTGATAGGTACGTTTGCTTTTCTACTAATTCTTCTTAATGTCTTAGAAGAAGGTATAAACTCTGGGAATATTGCAAGAGTTCCTGAACTTTTAACTTCAGTCTTAATTCTATTAAGATCAGAGGGTCGCATCTCCCCTCGTGTTGCGAAACTATCAATTAAAGGAAGTTCTCTCATCCCAAATCCACTTGCTAAATGAGAGAGAGCACGATGCTCTGTAACTATAACTCGACGTTGTTCCGGAATGGTTTGCACTTGGGTTGACATCCAATCACTTAAATCAGATAAGATAGACTTAGATTCATTTGCTCTTTTACGTAAACCTTCTAATTCAGAATCAGGTAAAAGATTTTCTAAATTTCGCTGGATTGTATCCACAATTAGCGAAATATTATTTGGATCATGCCAGACATGTGGGTCAATATCACTATTTTTAGAAGACTTCAGAGAAGGTAACGCAAGTTCAGCTGTCGCAAAAGTAGGTATGTTTGAAGGCAATCGTTCAACTACTGGAGTTAAATCAAATCCGTTGTGAAAAATAATGTCTGACGCTGCAATAGCTTCTCTATCTCTAGGCTTAAGTTGATAAAAATGTGGATCACCATCTGGTGAAATTAGGCAATTTACATTAGCTGAAGAAGATGAGAGATTGCGCACGAGGTCACAAAGGATCCCATCAACAGCAATAATTTCTGGCTTCGCCGCAGATGCTTTCGCTTCTTTAAAATCTGCAATAAACATAAAAATCCCAAGAAGGAAAAGGGATTTCAAAAGGAACTTCATGGATGAAAATCATTTTCATATTTATAATAATGAAAATCATTTTCATTATTATAAATATGGTGCGCTTATTAATCTGTCCCTTCCTGAAATTATTTTCTTTATAATTTAAAAGCCACGTTAATAGCACGCCTACGGAGCGATTGATCCCTCCGATTCCCTTAGGAATAATTGTCATTCATCAATCAGTAGTAATCCTAAAAATTTCCTGGAATTCGTTGTTAGAGGCTGTAACGTCTGGATTCAGAGGCTGAAAGCCATCAAATAATCTGATCCAACTTCCTCAGGAGAAATCACCTAGATAAGACGCATGAATTACTGGGGGAACATCTGCTTTCATTATTCCAGTAACACCTTGTAGGAGAAACAGATTCAGTCAATTCTGTACTACCTTAACAAGTACTTCCGTTTGCAAAATCCATTAAATGCTTATCCCTTTCACCATTTGCACTTCCTAAATTTTATTTACCTCCATTAACTTCTTAGTAATAATAGGTTTAAAGATTATAAGCTATTAACAACAGTACCTATCTAAATACTCAAGATAAAATTTAATTAATAATAAAGCTTACTATTATTAAATACTTAAATTACATGAATTAATATAACCATTTAATGTTAAGATAGTTATAAACAGAATTAATTAAAATAAGTCTAGGAATTTTAAGAATGAAACACAACTCCAATCCCGACAATGATTCATTTGATCCTTCAGAAGAATATTTCAGAGAAAGAAGTCAAGAGGAAGAAGATAAGCCATATTTTCCTCTTGAAGAATCACCACCACCACACTATTAATTGAGGTTGTTTTTCAAAGGTTTTATAAACGTAGATACTTGTCAAAAACAAAAAGGAATTCAATTATATTTTTGCAGTTATAGTAATTAAATATATTCTAAATTCATTAATTTATAACAGATGACAAAGAGAGAAGAAGTTCACCCTATAAAAAGGTGGGAACAAATTGAGGTACTTGGACAGCTTGATGTAAGAAAAATTGTTGACGAGTCAACCCCTGAGAAATCATCTGATGGTCATACCAGACCAAAAAGAATAATTAAAGAGTTTGATAATATTCCTGTAAAGCATTACATAAATAGGAAAACTTCTCCAGTCAGAAATATTTGCGAAAATTTTACGACTCGAGAAGAAGCTATAAAAATGTTTGATAAATTACTTTGGGACTCTTGGCATGCTTGTGATTCTATGGACGTGTCAATTCGAGAATGGTTCAAATTAAGGGTTGAAGAGTACAAGATGGGGAAAAACATTGATCTTATTTGCGATTGTCGAAGGTTTAGAGGGAATGATGAAGGTATTGGACTACCAAATTCTATGCATCCAAAAGATTGTCATGGTTATACTTTAAAGAAATATATTGAATATTTAGCAACCGAGTCTGATTAATTAAAATAAACTTTAAATTTATTTTCTCATTTCATCTAGTGCTTTTTTCCCTTCCTTAATTGTTTGAGAAATCCACCAAAAAGAAATAGACAAGATTACGATCATTAATAAGATCATTGAAATTTGCATAGTATTCATAGATAAATCTATTAAATATTTTTAATTAAGCCCAAATTTCTCTAATGCTTTTTGAAATCTGTAACTTGAGGCTTGATTAACAAAGATAATTTTCGATGTTGATACCTTTGAATTTTCATCCTTATAAACCATATTATAAATAAATCTCTTGGGCCGAAATGCACCTTTATTTTCTACTTGTCGGTAGATTTCTAAAATATTCTCTTTAAAAATTGGGATACCATTGTCAACCTGCAAAGTAGCAGGTTTAGTAGATGTCGAATTAGTAAAAGTGATTGTGCAATTCTTATCTTTCTTCTCCCACCAAGCCTCGAAAATTTCAATATTAGAATTGATTTGTGATTCCTCTACATTTGCTCTCAAGCTTAGTGGAGTAAGTATTACCAAGAGAAAGACAGAGAGAGAAAATAATTTATTGTTCATAATTCAAAAATTTAGATTAATTGTCAAGAAATTTATCTACATCAATGCCAGTAGTTCCTCTGTCATTAATGCCTATATTCTTAGGTGATTTAAATATATTTGAAATTACAACACTATTGCTTTCCTTATCATAAGTCCAATCTCTCATATTCTTCTCTTTTCTCCATTCCTTTCCTCTATTTTTCAATTTATTGATCAGATTTGTATTTTGCAAGTGAGCTTTTAATGCTTTTGCTCTTCGCTCGTCACTAGGATGTGTGCTTAGAAGAGCCATTACATCTTCAGGAACATCCTCTACTTTTTGTTTTTTATATTCAGGTGTACCACAATCATCAAAATTTGGATCACAGAAAGTTTTAGGTTCAATTTTTTTTCTGCAATCAATCTTGTTTTTTGGATCCATTATTTTTTTACCACAAACATCTTCTTTCTCTTTGTTCATAAATATTGAAACTTCCTCTTGCCCAGGGTCTTTTACGCCATCAGGTAAAAGTCTTGCAATAATTTTATCAGTTCCATGAGGCATAGTTTCTGTCCATAGCTTTACGCAAGATGATGGATTAAATCCCGATGCAGCGACATATTCAAGACCTAATAAATCAGCTTCGTATTCTAACCCCCTCCCAAATGCAGTAAGAGCCAAAGAGGCATCTCTTAAATAACTATCTACATATTTTGAAGCTCTTTTTAAATAAGAGGGAGACAATCCCTTCATTTTATTTATTGAGTCACCAATAACAGGAGAAAACTCCATAGCTTTAGCTGTTATTTGAGGTTCTGCGATCTGAGAGGCAAGATTATTAATAGCAATTTGATTGGATAAATTATTTAAAGAACTATTATCTCCCGAGATACCAGCAGATAATCCTCCAAAGATGGCAGCCATTGTATAAGCACCTTTTTGATTCTTATGAATGGACTCAACCCTTTCAGAAATCCTATTAGCGGCCATTAAATCAAATTTAATTCTTTCCTCCATTTTTTGTTCACTATGATTTTGAGTTATATGTGCTAATTCATGAGAAATGACACAAGCAAGTTGTGTAGGTTTGCCCATCAACTCTTTCATCATAGGTATATTGATAACCAAGGTACCTGAAACGCTACTTGCTTGAGCATTTGGAGATCCAATCATAGTATTTAAAACTTGCGAAGCCCAAATATCAAAATTAGTTGACTTATCAATATCAGGTAAAAATTGAGCTGCGGCACATTTAGCCGAGTTTATTGCAACTCCTAAACCACCTTCACAATCACTCCCTTTCCTAACCGCAACTCTGATGGGACGCTTTATATTGTTAGAGGATAAAATACGATCACTTAATCTATACACCAAATATAAATCTGGATCCATAATTTTTTTAGCTCTCTTATATGCGACTGATTTTTGAGATTGTTTTGTGTAATTGTAGATATAGCCTATAGAAATACTCGATACTGAAACAGCAAGGGCTACTGGTAATATTCTTTTCCAATTTTTAAACATTGTTCAATTTGATTTAGAAATACATTAATGTACGTCATACCATTTTTAACTGTATATTTTAATATACTACAAAAAAATCTTTTAAAATTTCTTCTTTCAACCTTATTATATATAATGATCTTGAGAAAACATTCACTTAATAATCAGATTTGAATTTAAAATTTGATCTTTAACTTACATTAATAGAATCAAACACTTATTATGTATGATTAACCAAATATTTTTACTGCTTAATAATTATATAACAGCTTATAAAGCTTATATAAAATATAATTTGTTTTACATATGTATCGAAAGTCAGTTCAAGAAATTGTATATTATTTCTTTTTAAAATTATGATTTTCAACAAGATTTCAAAAGACGATTGGCAATATATTTTACCTGTAATATCATGCTTTTTATGTTTGATCGCGACAGATCTTTTTGAAATCATTGAAAAAACTAAATTTGCATACTGGTCAGGTGCTCTTTTAGTTGAACCACATAGAATAGTTACATCACATTTTATTCATGGAAATACCAATCATTTTTTTGCTAATGTTTTAGGAATTGTAATTGCAAGATATTGTTTTAAAGTATTAATGGTAAAAGGGAACTCTCTTTTTCTTTTACTTATAGGTTTATTGATACCAATCCAATCACTAATTTTTTGGTCTTTAGATATTTTCATTTTCAAAAATAAAATGTCTATTGCAATAGGTTTTAGCGGTATACTTTATGGAGTCTATGCATTTATACTTCTATCCTCAATTTATGGAAAAAAAACTATTTTAAATCTAAAAATTAATATTAGAAAAAATTATCAAGTACGTCAAATAATAACTGTTATTTTATGTTTTGGTCTAATTTGGTCTCTTATACCTAATATCAGTTTCTCTGGTCATTTCTCAGGTTTTATTGCAGGCATTTTTTTATTTTTCTTATAAAGAAAAGTAAAACTTATCAAAAAGGTATTTAAAGAAATGAGTAAATTTCAATTTAATGATGAACAATTCATCGAAGCAAGAGAAATCTGGAGAGATATAAATGCACAATGCAAAATTCTAAAAGAACAGACGGGGTGTCCAAATAGTGAGATCATTAAAATAATTGATTCAGCAAAGAGTTACTGGGAAAGCCAATCCGAGGTCAATTAATTGGAATGATATAAAGCTGAGTACAGAAAATTTTAAATATATTTCTTTATGGATAAGGTATATTTATAAAAGGAAACCTTTTATTTAGCAATCAAGTATACATACACAGTCACTATAAGAATCATTGGAGTGATCACATAAAGTAGAAAAAACCATCTGAATTCAGGTTTAATGTTACTCATTAAATAGAATCAAATATGATCTAATCAACAGCAATCACAATCGCTTTCACCCTCGATTGAAGGATTTTCAAAGATATCTGCAATGTCTCTAAGCATTACCGCAATAAATTGAGGGGGGCACTTAAGCTCATTTACATGTTCAGCACATTGCTTGGCTATACTTTGCATTGCTGGAAGGACAATTTTATCTACTTGTTCTTCTGTTGGTTCCCATGAACCTTGGCACTTTTCAATCATTAAGAAGTAAATGTTTCATATCAGAATTATGCAGCTTTATTTCTTATATTTCTATAAGCTTAAAGAACAATAAACATTTTACTCATACAGTTCTAAAGTTATCTCTGGCGAAATAAACAAAGAATAATTTCTTTGAACAATTCTCATAAAGAGTAAGATAAGTAAATGACTCTAAGCTCCTACAAAAAACACAAAATTTATCTTGCGGCAATAATGGGATACGGTCTTGGTTCTGAACACCCAGAAGAAGTTCAATATTATCAACAACTTAAGGAAGAGATAAAAAAAGATATTTATAGAAGAAATATGGGAATATCAAGAACCGATTAATTCGTCATTAAGATTCCCAAGACTTCTGATTTAATTCCTTAATGGGCATAAAGTTGACTTTTTACAAAATAAAATTGATAAATCTAATAAATTCAAACCTTAATCTTTCCTTTTCCCTTTGAGACTCTGCGTACTTTTAATCTTTTGAGTTTTCCCTTCGCCCACACCCAATACACTGGATCAGAGGCTTTAGCCTTTTTTAAATCTACTCTATGACGTAAGCTAACAGGAATAAACTCCTTTTTAGAATCAAAATCGATATCTCTGACAGCTTGGTTTAAGACAATACTTCCCTCTGATCCTGAAACGGATCTATGATACGTACCTATAGGAATCTGCAGAGCACCCATTTTTTGATTAAGGTAAATCACATGATGGGGTTCAGCCCATTCAGGATTAAGCAAAGTAAAAGTACGGTTACCCTTTATGACCAAGTTGTGATCAATTTGGTGATTGTGAACATAGAATTGTTCAAATTCATCATCATTGGGTGGGGAGATTGCATTTCCATGATGAATTACAACATCAGACCCATTAGAGTCTTTAATTCCTGCATCAAAAAAAGTCACCTGAGACGTTTCCCTAAATATATTCATAGGAACAAAATTTAGAGATGTTTCTGTTTTTCTTTTAGCTTTATTCCATTGAACGTCAATTTTAATTGAGTCGTTTAGACTTCTTAAGACAGGGCACTCTTTAATAGCCATTTTTAGCACCTTTGATTGATGAGTTTTTAAATGAGGTGGCATATTAATTTGTATGAATAAAGAATCTATCCTACGGGGAGACTGAGTTGTCATTGTTTTATCAATCTCAATAGACATATCCTTTAATTTCCACCCTTTCTCTTTTGCTGTAATCCCAATCACGGTTAGGAAACAAGTTCCTACAGCAGAAGCTAATAAATCAGTAGGAGCAAAACCATCCCCTTGACCTTTATGATCTATAGGAGCATCAGTTCTGATTTTTTCACCAGAATGTACATGCTTAACCTCTGTATGAAGATTTCCTTTATAGCTGCAAATAATTTTATCTACACTTCATAGAGTTTACAGCTAGATTTAGTAGGATGGACTAGACATTCATCTTCCCAAAACATATCTTTTCTTTCTTTTGGTAAGTCATAAGAGAAATCATGTATACGATCAATATCTCTTAAAGGGTTCGCGATTACAGAGAAGGGAGTTCTAAGTTTCATAATCCTCCTTATCGAACACTTCTTTTATAGCACGATTAAATTAAGTTTAATTAGTGGTTATACCCAAGTATTTAGGCTTATTATTTATCTACTATATTAGCAAAAGCAACAATATACTTTTTGAAGAGATTGATTAAAGTGTAATTTTTTTTTTAAAATTGTTGAAATTTTAGAAAATTTGATTGTCTATTTTTCTTTAATTCACCTCGTTTCTTCTTCAACTCAAGCCTTTTTCTTTGGGATAGTTGTGTTGGCAAAGTCTTCTTTCTTTTCTTTTGAGGTGGTTTTAAAAGATCTCGCAACATTGAAGAAAGTCTAATCAAAGCCACTTGTCTATTCTGATATTGACTTCTCTTCTCCTGTACAGCTATACAAATACACCCATTAATAAGTTTGAATTTTTTCTGAATAAGTATTCTATATTTTTGAGAAGGGCTTAAAGATTTCGATTCAACTACATTAAATACTATTTCAACTCGAGTTTCTGTTTTATTGGTATTCTGACCACCTGGACTTGCCGACCTAGAGAATCTCCATTTAATTTCTTTCTCTGGTATTGCAACTTTGGCATTTATTAATAATGTCATTTAATTCATTGTTTTTTGAAACGTTTAATGTCCTAATCATCTAAAATATAAATTTTTTCTAACTTTCCACATTAATTTTTTACTGGCTGAAGAGCAGGAATCATTTTTCCTCCACCAAAATCATCATCATCATCATTAAAAACTCGTGCAAAAAGTTCTATAAGTACCAATGCAGTCATGGGATAAAAGCACCAAATTATAGCCTTCCAGGCTGGGAAACTTTCAACTATTTGGAAATCAGACATTTATACATTTAACAGTCCTTTAACATTAATAAATAGAACATATCGTCTGTAAGACGGTTTACACCAAATAAAAAAAAAAGAGAATATCAATAAGAATTAATAATTCAATAAAATAACTACTTACAAAAATTAAAGAGTATTTGATTGTAATTTCTGAAGAACAGTTTTCTTTGAA
>MDTG01080208.1_pt1 | contig 15113 bp, 13 predicted proteins | sample 811421 | NCBI WGS metagenome assembly MDTG01 (sample SAMN05326645, study PRJNA326480) | marine metagenome | isolation source: seawater | place: Pacific Ocean: South East | collected 2011
AAGTTTCTTAACCTGATGCTTTGAATAACCTCTTACCAATAGGTCTCTGTGGCTTTTTTGAACCCATTCAAGGTTGATTGAAGGTGTGATGCCAATTAACAAGTCAACATACCGAGTAATATCAATTTGATCATCTTTGTAGCCACCATGTAATCCTTCGTATAATAAAATATCATACGTTTGTTCAATTTCTTTCCATTCCGAAAAACACCCAACATTAATCCCTAATTTATTAGCATCTTTTTCAGAGTGCGCATATTGTCTAGCTATTCCGTTTCCGGAGATTGAAAAGTTTTTAAATAAATCTGCTAATAAGTCCAGATGATTACTTTCGGGTGAAAAATGGGTTAATGGGCTCATTTTTTTATCTAACGCTTCCATTTCTGTACGCGTATATTTATGGAAGCTGTCGCCTTGAATATAAACTGCTTTGATTTGATTTTCTTTAAATATTGCTTCAAAAATTGATTTGATATTAGTTTTGCCTGCCCCTGAAGGACCAGTGAGTGCTATTATCGGCTTTTTTTTCTTCATTTATTTACTCAATACACAATTAAAAAGAAGCATACTCTTAGGAAGTATATTATCATGATACAAACATTAACATGCTATTGATTTTACTTAGACTCCTTCAATTTTACCCTTTGTTCAGATGACTAAAATAAAAAAGATATTTGAGACCCCTTACGGACGTCTTTTGTTCTTTGTGCTACCGCACTGGCGGATTTTTTTTATTTCTATAGTGGCTATGTGTATGCTTGCCTCAACCGAATGGATGCTTCCTGCCTTACTTAAGCCATTGATTGACGAGAATTTGGATTCAGACAATTATAATATTAGAGCTATACCTCTTATGCTAATTATATTATTTTTATTTAGAGGTTTGTTTAGCTACGTATCTACGGTTTCCCTTCACCTTGTAGCTCAAAAAGCAATAGAGGATATGCGAAATGCTATGTTCAGCAAATTGCTTAGATTAGATATCGGGTTTTTTGACAGCAATTCTTTAGGTGCAATGGTGTCTAAATTTACTTTTGATGTAAATCAAGTAGCGGAAGCATCTACAAAAGTAATAACCGTTTTTGTAAAAGACAGCTTAGTAGTCTTAGTTCTTATGATATATTTGATTTATTTGAATTGGCAGTTGGCTTTGCTTCTAGTTGTGATTGGACCCCCAATCTCATTTTTCATCGTAAAATTATCAAGAAAAATGAGGGTAATGAGTAAAAATTTACAGTCTTCAATGGGTGATATAAATGAAGTTACAGAGGAAACAATTAGAGCAAATAAGGAGATTAAAGTTTTCAATACTTACACCAAGGAAGAGCAGCGTTTTTGTGTTGCTACTAATAAAGTTAGAAAATTTCATATCAAAGTAGTCAGAGCTAGTGCGGCTTTAGTGCCGGCGATTCAAATGTTCGTAGCTATATCAATTGCAGCTTTAATTTATCTTGCCTTAGATCAAGCTTCTAAAGGGTTGACTACCAAGGGTGAATTTATCGCGTTTATCACAGCAACTGCATTATTACTTCCGCCAATCAAGAGATTGGCTGGAGCTAATGAATTTTTACAAAGGGGTATTGCAGCATCGCAGTCAGTATGTGAATTAATTGATGCAACTCCTGAATTGACGAGCAAGTTAGAGTGCCCAAAAATTTCTAAATGCTTGATTTTTAAAAACGTCAATTTTTCTTTTGGGGAAAAAATAGTCTTGAATAATCTTTCATTTCAAATAAAAATCGGCCAACTTTTTGCCCTCGTGGGACCATCTGGAGGTGGTAAAAGTACTTTACTTAATTTACTACCAGTATTTTATCGGCCCTCTTCAGGTCAGATTATCCTTGATAACGTGTCGATTGATTCTTATTCTCTAGATAGTGTGCGAGAACAAATCGCTTATGTTGGCCAAGAGACTGTTCTATTCAACACAAGTATTTTAGAAAACTTGATTTATGGTTGTAAGGTACATCCTGATTCAGAAGCGATTGAGAAAGCTATAGAACTTGCGAATTTAAATAAATATGTTAATGGTCTTCCCAACGGTCTCCAAACCAGAGTAGGCCATAATGGACTGAGGTTATCTGGAGGACAGCGACAAAGATTAGGTATTGCTAGAGCATTCCTTCGGGATGCTTCGTTATTGATTTTTGACGAACCTACAGCCTCTCTTGACGCGGACTCAGAGCGAGAAATAAAGAAATCAATTGCGGAATTGAAAGTAGGTCGAATTTCCATAGTGGTAGCTCACCGCTTATCTACCATAAAAGAAGCTGATAAAATATTGTTTATAAATAACGGTACAATTACTGAAAGTGGAAGTCATCAAGATTTACTGAGTAAAAAGGGACAATACTATAATATGTATAAAGAAAGTAGCCAAAGAGAAATCTGATTTTTATGAGCGTCCTGAATGTTAACTCTGATTTAAATGAGCAGCAATTATTAGCAGTTGAATCAACGGCGAATCATACTTTAGTTTTAGCTGGCGCCGGAAGCGGAAAGACAAAGGTATTAACCCATCGTATTGCTTGGTGTATTGAGACCGGTCAAGTAAGACCTGATTCTATTTTAGCTGTGACTTTTACAAATAAAGCCGCTAAAGAAATGCAGCATAGAATACAAAGTTTAATCCCAACCCCAATAAATAGAATGTGGGTGGGAACTTTTCACGGTATTGCTCACAGATTATTGCGTATGCATTATGAATTGGCAAATTTAAGCCCTCAATTTCAAATTATAGATACGGATGATCAATTAAGAATCATTAAAAGAATTTTAAAAGAATTGGATTTTGCTGATAAAGAATATGATCCAAAAGAGATTCAATCGAGGATTAATTTTTGGAAAGAAGAAGGGATAAGACCAAAAAACGTGCAAGTGGAAGGTTGTAGCAATGATGAAATGTCGCTTCAAATATTTAAAGAGTATGAGGCGATTTGCATTAAATCATCACTTGTTGATTTTTCTGAGCTTCTTTTAAGGGTCTATGAACTATTTTCCGACAATATATCTCTTCTAGAGACCTATAGATCGAGATTCCAACATATTTTAGTTGATGAATTTCAAGATACTAACAAGCTTCAATACAGATGGTTGAACTTATTAGCGTCTCAAAAAAATAATTTTTTCGTGGTTGGGGACGATGACCAATCAATTTATAGTTGGCGAGGTGCAAGGGTTGAGAACATGCAGAAATTTAGAAAGCATTACCCTGATTACAATCTCATTCGATTAGAGCAAAACTATAGGTCTTCATCAAATATCTTAAGTGCAGCAAATGCTTTAATATCGAACAATCCAAGCCGAATTGGTAAAAATTTATGGACTAACAAAGAGGATGGTAAACCTTTGATGCTTTACTCAGCCTATAATGAGCTTGATGAGGCGAGATATGTGGTGGATACAATAGAATCGGAAATTCAATCTGATCACGAACATAAGCTTTCTGATTGCGCAATTTTATACAGAGTTAGTGCGCAGTCTAGAGTTCTAGAGGATGCTTTAAGACTAAAAGGAATTGAATACAGAGTTTACGGTGGCTTCAGATTTTACGATCGAGCGGAAATTAAAGATGTTTTAGGTTATCTCAGATTAGTTTTTTCCAAAAACGACGATGCCGCCTTTGAAAGAGTTGTGAATTTTCCACCGCGAGGAATCGGCGATAAAGCCCTAGGGGCAATAAGAGAAGGAGCAAGGTCTTATAATGTTTCTTTATTCGAAGCCGCGGAAACTCTGCTCAAAAATAAAGAATTACCAGCGCGAACGGAAAAGGCACTTAACGACTTCTTTATGGTAATAGAAAACATTAAAAATCATGAGGTAATTGATAATGATAGTCTTTCGGAACTTATTGAAATTATAAGCCTCAAGTCGGGTCTTGTTGAACATTTTAAAAAGGAAAAAGGAGGCCGAGGTTTAGATAGAATAGAAAACATAAACGAACTCACTATAGCTGCTAAAGATTTTGATGGCGTCGAGGAGAATGGCATTCTTGAATCTTTTTTAACTCAGGCGTCTCTAGAATCTGGAGAAACTCAAGCAAGCGAAGGGGCAGACTGCATTCAGTTGATGACACTTCATTCTGCTAAAGGTTTGGAGTTTAAGTTCGTATTTATTTTGGGCCTTGAGGAGGGGCTTTTCCCACATAAGCGCTCTATTGGTTCCATGGAGCAATTGCAGGAGGAAAGGCGCCTATGTTATGTAGGCATTACTCGCGCCCAAGAATATCTTTGCTTAACTCATGCAGAGTCACGTCGATTGCATGGCTCAGAATATTTAACAAGCCTATCAAGATTTGTTAAAGAGCTTCCGGAATCTACAATTGAGCATGTGAGAATAGGTGGCTCATTTATTGATTTCTCAAATGAAGAAAAGCAATCCTCTGAGGGGGATTATCAACTTGGTCAGATAGTAGAACATGATATATTTGGATCAGGAATTGTTCTTGCCCTTGAGGGTAGAAGAGAAAGTTTAAGGATACAGGTCAACTTTGAGGATTCGGGTATCAAATGGTTAGTTGCGTCTTATGCAGGATTAAAGAAAATTTGAAGGAGGCTAGAATGTATGCATTTAAAGTTGCATTAGTATTTATTTTATTGCTCTCGGGCTGTTCCGATGAGAAGCAGCAAGTTTCACAGGAAAATAAAGCGGAAGCTCATATATGGAAATTAGTCACGGCTTGGCCGCCAAATTTGCCTGTTAATCATGAAGTAACAGAGGAGTTTGCTAAAGATATTGAGTTAATGAGCAACGGAAAATTAAAAGTTAAAGTGTTTAACGCAGGCGAGCTAATTCCTGGTTTACAAGTTTTTGACGCAGTGTCTCAGGGAGCTGTGCAAATGGGTTTTGCGGCTTCTTATTATTGGTCCGGAAAAATTCCGGCTTCGCAGATCTTTACTGTAGTCCCCTTCGGAATGACCGAAAAAGGTTCGCTAGCTTGGATAAAATTCGGAGGTGGATTGGAACTTTGGCGAGAGTTATATGAGCCTTTTGGTGTTATACCGTATCCAATGGGAAGTACAGGTGTACAGATGGGAGGATGGTTTAATAAAAAAATTGATACCATGGAAGATATCGAGGGTTTGAAAATGAGAATCCCTGGTCTTGGTGGCAAGGTAATTGCCAAAGCTGGAGGAAATCCAATCCTTCTATCTGCTGCCGAGGTATACACCGCATTAGAGAGGGGAACAATTGATGCTACAGAGTGGGTAGGGCCATTGCACGATAAAAGGTTCGGTTTAGATAGGATTGCTAAATATTATTATTATCCAGGATGGCATGAGCCTGGCCCTCAAATGGAAATGATAATAAACCGTGATGCTTGGAATCAACTTTCAAAGCCTCTAAAGAAGATTGTTGAGGCTTGTATAGCTAAATCTGGTCTTACTCTTTCTACCAAAAATGAGGCTGAAAATGCTCTAGCATTGCAACAAATTATTGAGGAAGGTAGGGTTGAGTTGGTTCGCTTCCCTGATAATGTTTTAGCTAATCTTAAGAAGATGAATGCCCAAGTATTAGAAGAAGAGGCGGCCAAAGATAAAGGGTTTAAACGAGTACTTGAGTCTTACCAAAATTTCCAGAAATTATATTCTTCATATGAAGCTGTGACCAACAAAGCTTATGATGAATCTAGAGAGATAGATTCAAAGTGAGGATTCAGTCATAAAATCAACGGCATTTTTAACATCTGTATCGGATAAGTCAGGTCTTCCACCTTTAGCGGGCATTACTCCGACGTTACCAATATAACCATTTATTGCATTCGCATACAGCTTTTCTTCACCTTTAACTACTCTCGATTTCCAGGCGGCGCTGTCACCAAATTTCGGTGCGCCTGCCACACCTGCGCCGTGGCAAGCCGCACAAGCGGCTTCATAAACTTGTTGTCCGGTTTTGCTAATATTGGGCGACGCAGTAGCTGTTAGGTTTGATTCTTCTGCACCGTCAATTGTTGGAGTTTGATTAGTAATGGCACTGATTGATTCTATAGATTCGGGTATTAACCCTGGTATGGAACTAATCGATACTTCCTTGCCTGTGGTGTTTTGACGTCCAACGGTTTGTATCCTTTCAATTAAATTTTGGCTTACTACTTCATCCTCTTCTGCCTTCTTTGCGACAATTTGAGCTAGCACAAACGCCATTAGTCCTGTAACAGTAAGGCCTAATATTAACAGTGTGAAAGTGTGTATAAAGGAAGTATCGTTTGTATTATTCATTAGTATCTGTACAGTTTTCTACATTACGCTCGAGTCAATAGAATAGATTTCTGCATTATAACTAATTTCACTTTTCTTTGGCAAAATTAATCCAATAAAAAAGACCGACGAATGTCGGTCTTAATGTTTTTACTTGATGAAAATTCTTAAATCTGAGAAAGATATTTTCTGACTACATCTTCGCTTAAAGGTATATAACCGTCTTTTATGACGACGTCTTGACCTTCTTTGGAAAGAATCATCTTGAGAAACTCTTTCTCGAGAGGCGTTAAATCTTTATTTGGAGCTTTATTGACATATACCCATAAAAATCTTGCCAATGGGTATTTGCCGGAAACAGCGGCCTCTGGAGTTGCAGGAATGAAATCTGAGCCACCTTTGGATAATGCAACGGTTTTTACACCTGAGGTTTTATAGCCAATTCCTGAATAACCGATGCCATTTGCGGATTTCGTTACTCCTTGAACTACTGATGCAGACCCTGGTTGTTCGTTAACACTGTTTTTAAAATCGCCTTTACAAAGGGCTTTTTTCTTAAAGTATCCATAGGTTCCAGAGACAGAGTTTCTTCCGTATAGTTGTATTTGCTGGGACGCTAGACTTCCTTGAAGCCCGGCATCACCCCACGTGATAATATCCTTGGTACCACCGCATTTTCGGGTTGCAGAAAAAATAGCATCAACTTGTTTAATGTCCAGTCCTTTAATCGGATTATCCTTGTGCACAAATACAACGAGTGCGTCGATTGCTACAGGTATAGGAGTTGCTTTATAACCATATTTTGCCTCAAAAGATTCTAATTCCTTTGATTTCATTTTTCGACTCATCGGGCCAAAATTTGAAGTTCCTTCTATCAGTGCTGGTGGTGCAGTTGAAGAACCGGCAGCTTGAATTTGTACATTTACACTAGGATAGAATTTTCTGAATGACTCAGCCCATAGAGTCATCAAATTGGCAAGAGTATCTGAACCCACACTAGTAATACTACCGGCAATTCCATCGATCTTTTGATATTGCTGAATGTTCGAATCAACTTCTAATGCAACGTTGCTTAGTGAAAGGCAACTAAATACCGCGAATACCATAATTTTAAATTTTTTCAATTTATTCACCTCTAGAGCTAATTAGTATTCTGATAGTATCGCTAGTTTTTGTTACAAACTAGTTACAACTTTACTTTACCGTCAGTTTTATTTTTCGGTAATTTTCTTAGTTAGATAATCTATAACGTCTATCAGTTTACTATAACTGCCTGCCAGTCTGGGAGAGGTCGTGTACTCACCTCCCACTATAATTGCGGGTACTCCTCGGATTCCAGAATTTTTAGTAATGGCCATTGCTTTTTTAACTTGCAAGTCAGTTTTAAAGGAATTAAAAGATTTTTCAAATTTAGTTTTGGATATACCTATATCGGAGGCAAAGTTTATTAACCTGTTTTGTGTGTAAATCTTCTCTCTATCTATATGGATTGCTTTAAATAAGTTTTTGTGGAGCGTATCAAAGTAACCGACATTTTGGGCTGAATAAAAAGCTTTCGCATGCGGAATCCAGTTTTTTGAAAAAACAGCTGGGACCTGTATTAGGCTTACTTTTTTTTGGTTTTGGTTAATCCATCTTTTTAAGTATGGTTCAAATTCAAAACAGTGAGGGCATCCATACCAGAAAAGCTCAACGATCTCTATTTTACTAGTATTACTTAATTTCTCAATTGGAGACTCGAGTTTCTCATAATGTACTCCTTCAGTGAAATCACTTCTTGCATTCGAAGTTAGCGAAAGTGCGATTATCAGTAGACTTAAATATGATGTAATTTTCTGCATTTTTGCTAATTAATAAAGTGAAGAAATATAATCTGATAAGTTACTGATATCGGTATCTGATAACATAGCTGAAATGGAATTCATCATATTGTGCTTTCGGATTCCGTTTTTGTAGTTATTGAGTTGAGAGGCTGTATACATAGCATGCTGTCCTCTTAAAGCTGGATACTTTGCCGGACTATTTCCTGCTCCATTCGGACCATGGCATGACATACAAGCAGGAATACCTTTTTCTGGGTTCCCTCCTCTGTATAGTTTTTCTCCAGAAATATTTACTTTTTCAACTGAAGAAATTTTAATCGGCATCTTTGAATAATAATCTGCTATTTCCCACATATCTTTATTCGAAAGAGAATTAGCTATAGGCCACATAATGGCGTTGTTTCTTGCTTTTGATTTAAAAGCGGATAATTGTTGATATGTATATTCTGCTCCTTGGCCGGCCAGATTGGGCCAGATTGGGTTTACGCTGTTACCATCAGCACCATGGCAAGCGGTGCAGACTGCTACTTTGTTATTATTAGAGGTCGCAGTTGCCGAGTAACAAATTAAAATAATTGTAAATATAATGCTCCGTTTCATACTCTCTTCTCGATGAAATAACTTTTCTCGACTATTATACACTTGTAAATGTGATTATGCTTTAGGTTTAATACGAATGTTTTTAAGTGTCAGCGCATCAATAATTTGTTAAATGAATCATAATAAAAATATAATGAAGTATTTTCAGAGGGCTGAGTTTTTAACAAGTGTCCCTAATTTCTCGCTTTTACCAGCCGACATTGGCGCAGAAATAGTCTTTGTCGGACGTTCTAATAGTGGTAAATCTTCAACAATTAATTCCCTATGTTCTAAAAGAAATCTAGCTCGAACCAGTCGTACGCCAGGACGAACGCAGCAATTTAACTGTTTTGATCTACTGGCGGATCGTCGATTAGTTGATGTTCCTGGATTCGGTTATGCCAAGGTATCTAAGGCCATTAGAACACGATGGGAAAAAGAAATTTCAACCTATCTTCAATACAGGAAATCTTTAAAGGGTTTGGTATTGATAATGGACATAAGGACCCCTCTAAGAGAGGTCGAAAAAAGTATCTTGGCTTGGTCAACCGAGGCTAAACTTCCAACGGTTGTTTTATTAAATAAATCAGATAAAACAAAGCGGAACTATAACTTAACAACGTTGTCAAAAGTTAAGGACTATTTTCAAGAAATTGACGAAGATTATGAATCAAATATTATAATTTTTTCTGCAAAATTTGGGAATGGATTGAATGATTTAGCTTCTCTTTTAATTCGATGGCTTGATATAGATTAAACTAATTTTTCATATGAAAGATAGCTCTGTTTGATCAGCTTAAAATTCTATTGATGCTAATACGGGAGTGTGGTCAGATGGTTTTTCCCATCCTCTAGGATCAGGGTCAATCCAACAATCATAGCTTAACTGATTCTTGCTATAGCCTAAAATTAGATCAATTCTTAGTCCTCTATTTCTCCTAAAGCTTGCAGCTCTGTAATCCCACCAGCTAAAGGCTTTTAACTTTTTGTTTGTATATCTAAACAAATCAATGAATCCAATAGATTTTAGTTTGTGAATATATTCCCTTTCTACTCGTGTACATAATATTTTATCCTTCCACTCGTCGGGGTCATGCACATCTAAGTCATCAGGTGCAATATTAAAATCACCAAGAAGGAATATGTTTTCAAATTCCATACATCTCTCTGTAATCCAGTTACAAAATCCATCTAGCCACTTTAACTTGTAATGGAATTTTTCACTTCCTACGGAGGAACCATTTGGCACATAGATATTAACAAATAAAGAATTGTCTTTTGCTATCGCAATTAACCTTTTCTGCTCATCATTTATCCCTTTTAATTCTTTGCAAAATAACTTCGCGCGATTGTTAAATAAAGTACAAACACCATTGTATGATTTCTGACCGGTGAACTCCGCTTGAAAACCAATTTCAGAGAATACCTGAGTTGGAAAATCAGCGTCTTGTACTTTAGTTTCCTGTAGACATAATATATCTATATTATTTTTGTCCAGCCATAATTTTAGATGGTCGAGTCTTGACCTAATGGAGTTAACGTTCCAGGTTGCGATAGTGATCATGAATTATTTTTATCCTTTATTATTTTACAAGCATCGCACTTTGGATCTTTTTTTAGTTTTAAAGTCGTCCATTCTACTAACTGGGAATCATAAAGCAGGAGTCGTCCATCTAATATTGTGCCAAATTCAGCAATAATTTTTAAGGTTTCAATAACCTGCATACTCGCTATTACACCTAATAAAGGTGATAGAATGCCATTTGCTGAACAATTGTCTTCCGAAGCATAATCAGAGGAGTCAAAAAGACAATGGTAGCATGGCGAATCTGGTTTTAGGTTAAATACACTTATTTGTCCCTCAAAACGTACTGCAGCGCCTGAAACGAGAGGAATGCTATTCTTAAGTGATAGTTCGTTTAAAAAAAAACGTGTTTCAAAATTGTCACTTGCGTCAATATAAACACTAGCATCTTGTATTAACTCTGGTGCGCAGTCCTGAACTCTTTTAGTACAGGTGTCGATCTTGATGTTTGGGTTAAGCTTCTGTAAAACTTCTTGCGCTACCGCGGCTTTTTTCTTCCCTATATCTCTTGTTTGAAAAATAATTTGACGTTGAAGATTAGAAATCTCTATTTCATCGTGGTCGATTAAAATAATTTGCCCAATACCAGAGGATGCCATATACATTGAAATGATTGAACCAAGACCTCCCAGACCAACAAGAACGGCTTTAGACTTGCCGATTTTTTCTTGGCCTTCTATATCTATTTGGGGAAGTAAAATATGTCTGCTGTACCTAAGTAACTCGTTATCTTTCAAAAATCACCCTTTTAAAAACGGTTTAATATTATTGCCATCCAATAGTCACACGTTCGGATTTGTTAAGGTCACGAATTGTGTTAATTCGTTCGAACCCATTTTGTTTTAAATAAGACCTTACTTGCCGGGCTTGTGTCTCACCATGTTCTAAAAGTATTTTACCTTCTTTTGTAAGAAACTTTGGGGCTTTAGAGATAATTTTTTCTAGGTCGGAAAATCCATTATTGCTACTGTAAAGGCTTATGTTTGGTTCAAAACGAATGCTATCAGATAAGGACGTATGACTGTTATTGCTTACATAAGGTGGGTTACTTATAACCATATGAAAAAAATTTTTCATCTCAATTGGTGAAAACCAATCACCGACACAAAGTCTTACATTTGTAATAGTTAAATCAATCAGATTTTTTTGGGCAACCCTTATAGCGTCTTGGCTTAAGTCAATCGCTACAATTAGGGCGTCGGGCCTTTCTTTTGCAATCGAGGCTGCAATAATCCCGGAGCCTGTGCCTAATTCTAAAATATTAATCCTTGTTTGTACTCTGGTCTCTTCGAGAGCTAAATCGACAAGTGTTTCAGTTTCTGGGCGAGGAACAAGAACAGATTGATCCACAAAGAAGTTAAGTGATCGGAATTCTTTTTTATTTAGGAGGTAAGCGACAGGCACGCCAATCGCTCTCTTTTTTATTAGCTCGAAGAAAGTCGATTTCTGTTTTTCTGTCGCACTTTCATTAAGTTTGCAGTAGAGTTGCTCCCGGCTTAGTTGAAGTATAGAGCATATTATTAGTTCGGAGTCGAGTCGCGCTGATTGAGAATTTCTCAATTCCTGTGCTCCATCTTTTATTAGTTTTTTGATTGTAAGCATAATGTTCAGTTTTTTTCGCCAATTTTTGACATTAAGTTTAACTGATGTTCTTCTTGCAATGGGTTAATAATCATCTCTAATTCTCCATCAAGAATCTGCTCGATCTTATAAAGCGTCAAATTAATTCTATGATCTGTCATCCTACCTTGAGGAAAATTATATGTCCGAATACGCTCAGACCTGTCACCACTACCGACGAGAGATTTTCGAGTATCTGCTTGTTCTCTTCGTTGTTTTTCTTTTTCATTACTTAAGAGTTTTGCACTCAGTAGACTCAAAGCTCTCGCCTTATTTTTATGCTGTGACCGCTCATCTTGACATTCGATTACTGTTCCGGTGGGTAAGTGGGTTATTCGAATCGCAGAGTCTGTTTTATTAACATGTTGACCTCCTGCGCCCGATGCTCGATAGGTGTCGATTCTAAGGTCGCTTTGATTTATTTCAATACTATCTACTTCAGAAACTTCTGGTAGCACCGCAACGGTGCAAGCAGATGTGTGGACACGACCTTGCGATTCAGTTTCTGGGACCCTCTGAACTCGATGAGCTCCAGATTCAAATTTAAGCTTCGAATAGACCTCTTTTCCTGAAATCTTGCAAACGATTTCCTTGAATCCCCCAACTTCTCCTTCGCTTTTTGAAATTATTTCTACCTTCCATTTTTGTCTTTCAGAAAACTTTAGATACATTCTTAATAGGTCATTAACGAACAGCGCAGCTTCGTCTCCTCCTGTCCCAGCTCGTATTTCTAAAAATATATTAGCTTGGTCGTCGGGATCATTTGAAATAAGCATCTTTTTGAGTTTTGTTTCTAACTCATTCAGTTCGCCTTTGATCGTAATTAATTCTTCTTCTCCTAATTTTTTAATATTAGGGTCTGAGTCTAGGAGAAGTTCCTTCGCTCCGGCAATGTCGTCTTGTTTTTTTTTAATTTTTCCAAAGCACTCGGTTATTGGGATTAGTTCTGATAACTCCCTAGATTGTTCAATAAATTTTGGTTGGTTTTTAATTATTTCAGGATCTGAAAGATTTAGTTCTAATTCAATCTTCCTAGCGCAAATACTGTCAAGTCGGGTCAGTAGGGCTTTTTCCATTTTTTTATCGATTTTCTACATCAATGCCAAGTATCTCGATTGCTTTCCTTAATATTTCTGCTTCGCCGGCGTATTCTCTTAGCTTTGACGTTGGAGTATGAATTAATTTTCTACTCAATCTTTTGCCCATTATTCTAATAATTTCTTCAGCGTCTGAACCTTTTTTAAGTTCTTTTAAAGCAATTTCAATTTCTTTATTGCTTAGTTTCTCTGCCTGGGCACGATAGCAATTAATAAATTGATTGATGCTTTGAACTTTTTCCCATTCTAGGAAATCTGAGGTTTTGAAATTTACTATTTCCTCGGCCTCGATTGATGCTGCGGTTCTTGTTCCAATATTTGATTCGACTATTACTTTTAGGTCGTCTATGGTGTACAAGAATGATGATTCGAGAGAACCGATGCTTTCGTCAATATTTCTCGGAACACCTAAATCGACAAAAAACAACGGACGCCCTCTTCTTTTTTCAAGTGACAACTTAGCAATATCCAAACTGATAATAGGTCTCTTTGTGTTTATTGAAGAAATTACAATGTCCGCTAGCTGCAGAAACTTTGGAATATCGGTAAGCTCGATCATTTCGCCGCCACATATATTTGTGATTAACTGCGATTTATTTTTTGTTCGATTTGCAACGTATATCTTACCTATGTTTGTTTTGTTAAGATGACGTGCGACCAAAGTCGTTGTTTGGCCTGCTCCTACGATTAGGGCAGTTGAATTCGAAAGGTCACCATGTATTTGCTCCGCTAGCTTAATGGCTGCAAAGGCGACTGAAACCGGGGATCGCCCAATCTCTGTTTTTGTTCGGATAATTTTTGAAGTAGTGAATGCATCCTGCATTAACTTGTTTATAAATTTTCCTGCTGTACCAACTTCCAGCGCAACTTTATAAGCTTTTTTCAATTGTCCAAGTATCTGAGGTTCACCCAAAACAAGCGAGTCAAGCCCACTTCCGACTCTAAGTGCATGCCTTACCGCATACTCATTACTAAGACTATAAAAGTGCGGTTTTAGAGTATTTACGTCTAATTTTAAATAATACGCTAGCCATTTCATAGGTTCGTCTTTTAGACCTATATCTAATTTACAATATAGTTCTGTTCTGTTACACGTTGAGACAATCATGGACTCGTCTATTCCATCAATTGAATTTAGCTGGGGTAGTGCCTTCTTCAATTCGCTTGAATCGAATGAAAGTAACTCTCTTATCTGAATTGGGGCTGTTTTATGGCTTAGCCCTTGAACAAGTAAACTCATGGTTGCTTTTTTAAAAAATAAATTCTCAGAATAATTATAAGTTATTTTTAGCGTCTATTACTATAGTCCTTTGTATACTGTTAGGGCATATGGAACAGGTTCTTGGTCTAATTCTTGAGCCCACATCTCTAATATTTTATTCTGTTTAGGATAATTTAAAAGGAAATAGGTTCGCGAGAGCGTTTATTTTAATGAAAAAATTTATATTATTATCTTCGATTTTGTCTGCTCTACCGCTTTTTTCTATGATTTTTATGCTTAATGAGAGGGATCAAGCCCCTTACTCACAATCTAATACGAATGATTCTCAAGAACAGTTTGGAAATTCCTGGCTGTATTTAATTATGTCGTCGGAATATGCGAACAATTCCAAAAATTTCCGACTTGCAGCGACTGATTATTTGCGACTTTACAATCTGACAAAAAATGCTGATGTTTTGAACCATTTGATAAGCGCTTATATAGCCAGCCAAGACTTTGAAAATGCATTGCTATTTCTCGATGAAAAGCTCACCTATCAAAAGACGGCTGATTTGCTGGCGCTAAAACTTGCCATCATGTTTAAGTATCAAATAGCAACTAAAGATAAACCATCGAAGTTAGTTTTTGAGTTTCAGTCTAAATTAGCTGAAAAAAAAGTCCTAGCCTACCTTGAAATGCTTAATTTTACTCCCTCTGAATATTCATTGGCTATTAATATCTTTCATCGCGAGAGACATAATATTTCGTTAGAAAAGCCAGATGAATTCCTACTGTACTTAATGTTGGCTAGTAATTCTTGGCAAGAGGCATTATCCCAAATTAAAAAGTTTAAGGAATTTGGCTTGGTACAGTCCAACAGCGCAGAGATTGTTTTTAGAGAACACCTAAAAAGAGGTTCTGCTAGTATATTATTGGATTGGGTTGACTCTTTGGAAAGAAAGCACGGACCCAAACCGCAGTTTCTAATGATGAAGGCAGAAATATTTAGGG
>MDTG01112326.1_pt1 | contig 15113 bp, 14 predicted proteins | sample 811421 | NCBI WGS metagenome assembly MDTG01 (sample SAMN05326645, study PRJNA326480) | marine metagenome | isolation source: seawater | place: Pacific Ocean: South East | collected 2011
TGAACAGTTTGTATTTCTCTTTTTATGGGCATTTATTAAGTCCTTTACTTCAAAATTAAGGTAATTATCGGAATGAATTACTAAAAAGCTGCCATAATTAATTTTATTACTTAAAGCACTTAAGGTAGCAGCTGTTCCAAGTAACCTTTCTTCATAAAATATTTCAACTTTATTTTTATAATTTGAATTTTCAACAAATTTTTTAACTAATTTTGCTTTATAATGCGTATTAATTATAATTTTTTTTATCTGTTTGCAGTTTGAAAGCTTTTTTAGCCAAATTTCTAACAAACAGGTATTGTTAATTTTAACGAGACATTTGGGTAAATTATTTGTTAATGGTCGTAATCTAGTTCCAAAACCAGCTGAGAGAAGTATTGCAATCACTACAACAAACCACTAATTATTTTTTTAACTTCTTCTTTTAAGACTGGTTTTTTTTCAATATATGATGTTTTAACAGATGCTGCGATTGAGGAAATCAAAGATGCTTCAAAAATATTACAATTCTTTTGAAGTAGTGATAGTGTCGCAAATGTTAAAAATACATCACCAGCACCTGACACATTTAGAGGACTTTTATTAAAAGCAGGTAATGAATGTAAAAAGGTCTCATTGTTTTTTACTTTTGGAATCAATACTCCTTCAGAACCCAATGTTAAAACTAAATTTTTTATATTATTTTCTTTTATAAAATTATCTATTAGTGTTAGAATACTTGATTTGTTATCAGACATAGAACTCCTTAATTCGTGCTCAGTTGGTGTCATTAGATCAATATTATTAAATTTTGTAATATCACCTAGCTGAGAAGAAATTTGACAATCAACTGAGATAAATTTTTGTTTTCTATATTTTTTAAATATCTTGTTAACTGATGAAATGTTTATGCATCCATAATTATAATCAGCACAAACAATAGCATCAAAATTATCCGCATTGTCATCAACAATTTTTTCTATTTTTTTGCAAATCTCATTATCAATAATATGATTATCAAACTCGTTAATTCTAAAAATCACATTACTATCGTTTAAAAATCTGGTTTTTATTGTATTTTTTCTAGAATTATCGTTTATGAAATAAGTTTTCAAAGATGTTTCGGTGGAAAAGTTTTTGATTAATTCACTTTCTCCTCTTCCTAAAATTGAAATAAACTTTGTTTCCCTACAAAGTGCCGAAAAATTTTTTGCGATGAATGCTGCACCCCCTATTTCTGTCTGAGGGCTTGAAATTTGACTTGAAATTAAATGTTTATCCTCTTGAGACATACCAATTAATCTACAATTAATATACTTATCTATTATTGTGTCCCCAATTACAATTACTTTAAATTTTTCAAAATTGTCAATGATTTTTATTAATTTATTTAAATTAATTGAATGTTTGTTTATATAATTATTTAAGCTATCTTGATGTGTTTTATGATGAAGCAGATCAGTATTTTTTTCTAGAGTAGTCTTTAAATTAGAGCCTGATGCAAAATACAAACTCCCCCCATATTTTTTGATTAATTCCTTTTCTTTATTTTTTTTGTCTTTATGTTCACTTCCTTTTAAAACTATATCAGGTTTAATCTTTATGAATAGATCCTCTAAATTAGTGAAGATTACAATTTTTTTTATAAAATCAATTTTTTGTAAATTTTTTTTTCTACTTTCATTAGATGCTATTATTTCTTTTTTTGATTGATCAATTAATCCAATATACAAGTCAGAGTTTAAGCCTTTTGCAAATTCGAGTAATTGAAAGTGACCATAATGTAAAATATTAAATTTCCCAGTTATGAGAATTCTTTTTTTAAATTTTTTCATTTTTGAAATATAATTTTAATTCATTTTTAATATTTTGAAAATTATCTTCCTTCCAAATCCATTTTTGATTTTGTTTAAGAAATTTTGGCTGCGATCCTTTTCTAAAACCTCTTTTTTTCCAAATATTTTCAAATTCTATTTTTAATTTATTGGGAATTAAATTAAACATCATATATGGAAAACTAGAAAAAATGCAAAGCGAGCATGGCCCACTATTTACAAAAAGATTCATTGAACTTATTGAATATAGTGCAATTCTTAAATCAATGTTCCATTGTGCTTCTTTACTTATATAAAACTTTCTAAAAATTGAAATATCATGATCGTCATTATCAGGAACTATAATAACAAAAAAAATTTTATTCAAAAGATTTGCAATTTTTAACCACTCAGTTTCATTGGAATTTCTTTCAACAAGATATTTAATTTTTCTTAAATTGATAGTCAAAATTTTTTTATTATTTTTATTTTTATTCTTTAATATATTTTTCATGTATTTCTGAGCATTGTCTTTAGGTTTAATAAATTCTAAATTTTTTTCATTAAAAAGAATTTGGTAGTCCAAATCTGTAATTCCTGAAGGATAATGATTTTTGTAAGTAAGAGGAAAAATAAAATTTGAAGAAGAAATTAGCTCTTTATAGCTATCGTCCCTTCTTGAATAAATAATTTCCTTGGCTGAAAAATAGCTTGAGAGTGGTAAGATTACATTTTCGATTCTCCATTGGACATTAGATTCAGTATAATAAGCCTTTTGGTCTGACTTAAAAGGTTTGAAATCCTTTATTGGTAAGATTATTAAAAGTTTAAAGCTATTTTTATTTTTTAATCTTAGATAGACTTGCGCTATAGCATAAAACCATATGATGTCATAAGTAGGATGCATTATAGAAAGATCCCAAATCAATAGGTTATTTTTTCCTAATCTTTTATATCTAAAAGATTTAAAAAACTTTCCAATTTTAAAAGAAGGGTTTAAAAATTCATATCTTATTCGTTTAAAGTACCAACTAATAGACATATCAAAAAAATTTAATGTTTGAATTAAAATACAAATATTTATAGTTTATTATATAATATATTAGCAAAATAAAAATGGGTTCCGAAATTAATCTTTTAAAAAACTATCCTAAAACCAAAAGAAATCCCAAAGAGAGAGGTTTAATAAAATCAAAAAATGATCAATTGATTGCAAGAAAATTTGATAAAGATTTTTTTGATGGCGACCGTTCAGTTGGATACGGAGGCTTTTATTATAACCCAAAATATTGGGAAAATGTTATTCCGACACTGGTGGACTATTACAATCTTAAGAGAAATAGTAAAATACTCGATGTAGGTTGTGCTAAAGGTTTTATGCTCTACGACTTTAAAAGACTTTACCCAGATATGGAGATTTTTGGTATAGATATATCAGAATATGCAATTAAAAATTCGATGCCTGAAATAAAAAAATTTCTAAAAGTAGGTAACTGCAAGGATTTACCCTATAAAGATAACTTCTTTGATTTGGTTATATCAATTAATACTATTCATAATTTAAAGCTAACCGAATGTAAAAAATCATTATTAGAGATAAGTAGAGTATCAAAAAAGAATTCTTTTATTGTTGTTGACGCCTACTCAACAGATGAAGAGAAAAAAAGAATGTATGATTGGAATCTTACTGCCTTAACTATAATGTCTAAAGATAATTGGAAAAAATTCTTCAAAGAAAGTCTATATGATGGAGATTATTATTGGTTTACTCCTTAACTAAAAAAAAATTTCTTCTTAAGCTATATAAAGAAATGATGAGAATAAGATTAGTAGAGGAACAAATTTCAAAAGAATATAAATTTAATGAAATAAGATGTCCAACACATTTGTCGATAGGTCAAGAAGCTACAGCTGTCGCAAGTGGCCAAGCACTTTCAAAAAATGATTATTCAATTAGCACACATAGAGCTCATGCTCATTATCTCGCTAAAGGTGGATCGCTAAGTTCTTTTATTTGTGAACTGTACGGTAAAGTAAATGGATGTTCTTCAGGATTAGGCGGATCTATGCATTTAATTGATAAATCAGTAAATTTTATGGGTAGCACGGCCATCGTTGGAAACAGTATACCTATTGGAGTTGGATTAGGACTTGCAATTAAAAAAAAAAGACTGAAAAGTATTGTTTGTATTTATCTAGGAGATGCCGCTACTGAACAAGGAGTATTTTATGAATCGATAAATTTTGCAGTTATACATAATCTTCCAATTTTGTTTTTATGTGAAAATAATTTCCTTTCTGTCTACAGTGAATTGAAATGGCGTCAGCCAAATAACAGAAAAATATATCAAACAGTAAAAGGTTTAGGAATAAAATCTTTATGCAATTCATCTCATGATGTGTTAAAAATTTATAAAGATATTAAATATGCAATTAACAATATTAAAAAAAAAAATTGTCCCTTTTTCATAGAACTACAAACTTTTAGATATTTTGAGCACTGTGGTCCAAATGTTGATGATCATTTAAAATATAGAAATGAAAAAAAAATTGAATATTGGAAAAAAAAAGATTCAATCAAAATTCTTGAAAGGGAAATGGTTAAAGAAAAGATTTTAAAAGAAGATCTTAAAAAAACTATTTTCAAAGAAATTATGGAAGAAATAAATATTGCATTTTCTTTTGCTAAAAAATCAAAGATTCCAAATTTTGACAGACTGAAAAAAACTTTTTTAACAGAAAACCTATGAAATTTTTTGAAGCAATAAATAACGCTTTAATCCTATCAATGAAAAAAGATAAGAAGGTTATTTGTTTTGGACTAGGGGTTAACGATCCAAAGAGAATTTTTAATACAACAAATAACTTGGTTGAATTATTTGGTGAGGAAAGAGTATTTGATGTTCCTACGTCCGAAAATTCACTCACTGGTATTGGAGTAGGTTGTTCAATTCTTGGATTTAAAACCATAATGATTCATCAAAGATTAGACTTTTTTTTATTAGCAATGGACCAATTAGTAAATAGTGCAGCAAAATGGAGCTTTATGTTTGGGAATAAAGATAAAGTTCCTATTACAATAAGGTTAATTTTAGGAAGAGGTTGGGGGCAAGGACCAACGCATAGCCAAAATCTTCAAACTTGGTTTGCACATATTCCAGGTTTGAAGGTGGTAGTTCCTTCAAATCCATATGATGCTAAAGGTCTATTAATATCAAGTATATTTGATAAAAATCCAGTAATTTTTTTGGAACATAGATGGCTACATAATTCTACTTCAAAAAATAAAATTCCAAAAAAATTTTATAAAATTGATATTGGAAGTGCTAAAGTCATTGAGAAAGGTGAAGATTTAACAATCATAGCAAGTAGTTATATGGTAAACAATGCATTGAAAATTAATAGTATATTAAAAAAAAATAATATTTTTGCCGAAATCATTGATCTGAGATCTCTCAAACCTATTGACTGGAAAACTATAATTAAATCTGTTAAGAAGACAAAAAAAGTTTTATTACTCGAGACTACAAATAAGTTCTGTTCTATATCAAGTGAAATAGTTTCGTATATATGTGAAAACATATTTTATGAACTTAAACTGCCTCCAAAAATCATTGCTTTGCCAGATATGCCTGAACCAACAAGTTATTTTTTAACTAAATACTATTATCCATCAATGCAAGAAATTTTGACCACTATTTTTTCATTTCTTGGTAAAAAAATAAATGTTAAAAAGATTAGTAAAGAAATAGAGCATAATAATCATCATGATGTGCCTGGAGATTGGTTTAATGGACCATTTTAAAAAATGAAATTTAAAGCTGCAGTACTTTATAAACATAAGAAACCTCTAATAATTAGGGAAGACTTAATAATACCAAAACTTGAAGATAATCAAATTTTAGTAAAGTTAGCATTTACTGGTATTTGTAAAAGTCAAATTATGGAAATTGATGGAAAAAGGGGTTTTGATAAATATCTTCCTCATTTGTTAGGACACGAAGGTGTTGGAACCATAGTAGATAAAGGAAGAAAAATATCAAAAGTTAAAATAAATAATAGGGTTGTTGTATCATGGATCAAAGGTAAAGGTCTTGACGGAGGTGGTATGAAATATAAATGTTCTAATGGTGATATAATTAATGCAGGACCAGTTTGTACTTTTGCTGAGTTCTGCATTATACCTGAAAATCGTTGTGTAAAAATTCCAAAATATATTGAATCAAATATTGCTCCACTTTTTGGTTGTGCACTGCCAACAGGTGCAGGTATATTTTTAAATCAATTAAAAAATATACCAAAAGATTCTATAATAGGAATTTTTGGAATTGGTGGTATTGGTTTAAGCTCATATAGAATGGCAAAAGCACTAAAATTTAAGAAAGTAATACTTGTTGATATTGAAGAACATAAATTAAAACAACTTAAGAAAGAAGGAGCATGGCATACAATAAATGTTTCTAAACAGGATGCCTATGCTATTATTATGAAGATTACAAAAAATTATGGATTAGATTACGCGATCGAGTCGACTGGAACAGTAGATGTCATTTCGAAAGCATTTGAATGTGTTAAAAAATTTGGAGGTAAATGTATTTTTGCTTCTCATCCAGAGTTCGGAAAAAAAATCAAGTTAGATCCATTTGACTTGATATCAGGAAAACAAATTTTTGGGTCTTGGGGAGGAGACGTTTATTTAGATAAAGATATTCCAAAATTAACTAAACTAGTTCAAGAAAAAAAGCTTAATTTGGCAAACTTCACCAGCAAACCTTTTTCTTTATGTGAAATTAATAAAGCAATATCATTACTAAAAAAAAGAAAAGTTAATAGAGCTATTGTAAAATTATAAAAACAGTTTATGAAAAATAAAAGGCTACTTATTATTGGTGTTGACAGTTTCATCGGCTCATACTTTTATAAAAACTTTTCAAAAACAAACTTTAAGGTAATGGGTACCACAAAGAAAAAAACTTTCTTACAGAGATTTAATCTTTTTGAGAAATCAAAATTTAATTCAATTCTTACTAAGATTGATGTAGTAATTTTTTGCTCAGGTGTTTCAAAAAAATTAAAATGTAAAAACTCAAGATTCTTGAGTAAAATGATAAATTTTTATTTACCACTACAACTTTTTAAGATTATAAAAAAAAAAAAAATAAAGCTAATTTATTTTTCAACTTATGATGTTTTCGATGGTAGCAAAAAGTATGTTGAATATAACGAATCCCCCTCACCAATCACAGAATACGGAAAACAAAAACTTTTAGTCGAAACTTTCTTAAAAAAATATTTTTATAATGCAATAATAATAAGAGCATCAAAAATTGTTTCTGATGATTTAAGTTTGATTAAAGAATGGTTAAAAGATCTAAAAAATAAACAAAAAATTTATCCTTTTAAAAATAAATATTTATCTCCCGTTCATATTTTTGATTTATACAAAAATGTTAAGATTTTAATTAAAAAAAATAAAAGTGGTTTATACAATTTATCATCTGATAAAAATTATTCCTATTATGATTTTATACTAGAAATTGTTGAAAAATGTGGACTTGATAAAGATTTGTTAGTTCCGAAATTATCAAATGAAAATGTAATTTTTAATTCATTTAAAAATGAAAAAAAAAGCATAATTACAAATGCAAGCGAAACACTAAATCTCATAATTTGTTCAAAAACTTATTAATTGTATCTGACCACATCGAACTTGGATAAAGATTTAAATAAGTAAAATTATTTATTTGCATTTTTATCTTTTTTTTAATTTTTTGATGATGTTCAACTCTTAGACCACTAATAAAAACAGATTTATTCTTTATATTTAATTCATCTAAAGATTTAATTTTACCAGAATATCCGTTAACGTATAGATTGCTGAGTTCTTTTCTATCATCGATAATGCAATCTATATATTTTTGTAAATTAAGAGAACTTATTAAAAGAGTTACCCTAGATTCTGCACCATATAAATATATATCAACTTTTTTTTCTTTAAGGATATGAATTAATTTTTTTAATAGTGAATTGTTGTGACGTAATTTTAAAAGAGATTTTGAATACTTATCGACCAAACTTACATTTTTATAAATCTTTTTTTTATTTTTATTTTTTTTGCAAAAAAATACTATGCATCCATCCCCAAAAGAATAGTGACGCTTATTAACAACTTTAAAATTATTTTCAGTCAAATAATTTTCAAAATTTTTTTCAGAAAAATAACTCAAATGTTGTTCCCAATAAAAAATGCCACCATTTAAAAGAGCATTTTCATCATTTGGTATTTCTATTAAAAACAAACCATTATCACTTAGCAAACTTCTCGCATTGATTAAAAAATTCCTAATATCAATAACATGCTCAATAACATGTCTAGAAATTATAAAATCGAAAGTGCCCTTACTGTCTTTTATTTTTTTTGCTGTCACGTTGTTAAAGAAACTATTTATTATATTCTTACCTTTTTTTTTACCATCTTTAAAAGCAAAAATATTTGGTTCAACGCCTAAAATTTCAGCCTTAAAATATTTATCAATTTCTTCAAAAAATTTCCCGTCGTTACATCCAATATCTAAGATTTTTTTTGGATTTACAAAATTTGCCACATTCTCTAATATATCCATTTCATGAGATGGTTTTCTATAGGAAAGAAGATTGAATTTATAATTAGAAATATCTGTATTAAAGCTTGAGCTTAAAAGCTGTAACAGATTACATTTTTCACAAATGCCAAAATTTAAATCAACTTTCTCATTATTTTTTAGGGTTTTTTTTTCCTTTATATAAGGAATATCAATTTGGTGTATATCATGGAAGTTATAAAATTTCTTTCCTTTACAATATCTACATCTCATTAAAATAAAAATCTTTGTTTAAAGTTGTCTTTATTAATTTTATTTGAGTATCATAATTGACTGATACATTCAAATTGTTAGGATATTTAAGAATAACTTTGTTATTAATAAATGATTTCCAATGAAAGTTATATGGTGAATCCTTTAGCCTTATTTTTACAAATTGTTTTGGTGAAAAATTATTATTTAATGTCGAAAATTTTTGATTATCCTTTGTAAAAGTTGCATAAAATGCTTTTTCAGGATTAGATATAAATTTAAATTGAAAATTTTTTTTTTTGGAAATTTCATATAGTGGCTTAAAGTCAAATCTTGAGCAAGATTTTATATATTTTAGTGAGTCTTTATTTATTATCGCAGGATGAGTGTAAAGATAATGAATGATTAATGTATTCTTAGACAACCAAGCAATTCTACTGGGATATTTTATAAATTTATTTTGAAAATAATTTACAATTGACAAGTTCATTTCATCATGAAAACTTCTACAAATATTCTTATTAAATTCAAGGTTAGAAGTTGATAAATTTGAAGCTTCACCAAAAAAAAATTTTTTTGAATCCTTTAACAAGGCATGTCCAGTTAAAACAAAATCATTTCTAATTATTTGACTAAAGGTATTTTTAATAAAATTTGGAGAATAAACTGCATCAGCTGTTAATGGAAAGAAATGACTGTTTAGTTTTTTGGATATAACAACATTAACTTGATCTAAAAAAGACCAATATAGAAGTTTGAGATTACCTTTTAAAAGTTTTATATTTGATGCATCAAAAATAAAATAAATTATTTTTATTGATTTTAATTTATATGTTTCATTAATTAATTTGTTTAAATAAACTTTCGTTTCATTATCCGTGACAATAGTAAGTGTAACTTTTTTCTTTTTTTTTACTAAATAATCTAAATTATTGTTCAAACTTAGAGACCTCAAAGTAAGATCCACGAATTTTTGTGCATAACTCTTATGCCATAACGTAACACCTACACAAATCACATTATCATATTTTTTTTTGCTCCTTGCCTGTGAATATAAATCATCAAGACATTCTAAAAACTTTAAATGATCTTTTAAAATCTTTGAACAACATCTAAGTTTTATTACTATTTTTACTATACGTGATGCTCTATTGACATTTCCGTCGTTATGAAGAATAGAAGTAATAATATAGGCTATAACCTCATGACTAATCTTCAAATTTAAAAACTTAGAAGAAAAAAAATAATTTTTCAAATATAATTTTAAAACTTTATTAATATAATACCCATGATTACAGCTTAAATTTATTAATTTTGATGCAATAAATGAATCTTTGACATCAATATAATTGGAAAAATATGACGAAAGCGTACTATCCAGATACTTTTGATCATCTGTAAATTTTTCACTGTAGTATTTTGCATAAGCAGTGAAAACCCTTGTAATGAGCAAATAAATTTTAGGATTAACAGCATTCCTATAATTTTTATCAAAAAGGTACCTCAAAATAATTTTTGGGTAGTAAAGAAAAGGGTTTTTTACTTTACTGTAACTTTTTTTTCTTTCATCATTTAGATACTTATAAATTAATATTGGAAGTTCGAAAAATAAATAAATAAAAAAAGAATACTTTATATTATTTAAACCTTTACTAATCATATCAGTAAAAGGTTCAAAATTAATTTTAAATCTTTTTGTGTTAGAAAAATATTTCATTATTTTTTTACTAGGATCGTAAACTCAAAACTTATCCTAGTTTTTTCTGACTTGTTCGGCATCCCTCCATGAATTAAATTATCATTAAAAATTATTACATCTCCTGATTTTGTCGGAATATTCTTAATTTTTTTATTATCAATTTTACTTTTCAGAAATGGTTTTTTCTTTTTACTAACCGTTTTATGACTATATTCCCAATTCGTTTTATGCGACCCATCAACAACTCTTAACCCACTTAAGTTTTTTATGTTAAATAAAGAAACCCAAACTTTAATTCGGAATCTATTTTTTGGAATTTTTGTTTTTGACAATTCCCAAAACCACTTATCTGCATGTAAAGATCCAACATCATGATTTCCAGGTCTCACTATTCTCCAGTAAATTTCTTCCCAACCATAATCTTCCTCATCAGATATTTTAATATCTCCAAATACATTGACTAATTTTTTGAAAAAAGGAAGCTGTTTTATTAATTTGACATCATTTGGAGAAAAAACTCTGGCTTCTTTTGGCCAAGTTTTGGAATGATTAATTAACTGTGATTTTTTGTGATAGTCACAAATATTTGATTTGTAGAATTTTTTTACATATTGAGGATATGAAAGTATTAATCTATTTAACCATTGGTTTTCAACTAAAACTCTTAATGTGTTCAACTCTTTTTTATTAAGAGATGTTATAACGTAACCTTCTTCATTAAGAATCTTATTTAACATTATGGTATTCTATAAAATATTTTTTTCCAGAACTAAAATGAATTTTTTCAGATTTATTTTTTTTTGTGTCTATTATTCTAAAATCAATGCTAACTCTAATTTGTTCACAATTATTTTCAGCACCACCATGAATTAAATCAGACATAAATAATGCATAGTGATTTTTGGGTGGTAAAACTTTTTTCTTATTTTCAAAATCAACTCCATTTGTAATTACTTTTGGACTATATGGTAATCCAATCTTATGACCGTCTGAAAATCTTTTAATTTTGCTTTGTTTGTTTAGTTTTTTTATACCTAACTTATTATCAGGAATTGTATGACTATTAGGTATAAAGTTCAAAGTGTTGTTTTGATTAACACCGAATATTGGTATCCAAATATTATATGCATTCTTTATTGATTGATGATCTGAGTACATCGACTCTCTGTGCCAACCAATGTACTCAGAGTGCTGAGTCATTTTTGGACGAGTAGCTCTTAAATATAAGTTTGACTGCACTGATATATTTTTGGTGTTGATTATTTTTAACAACTTGTCACATTCCATTTCCATAAAAATATTCATATAATTTCCATTATTAATTTTTTCTTGAAACAAATTTATTTGTTTTCTATATTCATCAGAGCCTAAATTCATAAGCTTTTTTGATTTGAGAGGTGAAAGTAGCTTGGTTAAGCTCTTAATGAATTCTGTGTTTGGAAACGAAAGAAATATCAGACCATTATCTTTTAAACTATTTTTACTAAAATTTAAATCATTGTTCTTTTTCATAAAACTTCAATATCAAATTACAAACTTTTTTAACTTTTTCAAAACAAAGACCGTAGTATATTGGTAAACTCAAAATTTTTCTATTCAAATTTTCTGCTATCGGAAAATCACCTCTTTTATATTTTAAATTTTTTGAGCATGGTTGTAAGTGTAAAAGTTTAGGATAATGTATTTTTGTTTCAATACCATTGGAATTTAAATACTTCATAAGAAAATTTCTTTTTTTTACTTTTATAATAAAATTGTGAAACGATGAAGCTTCATATGATTTCATCAATGGTACATCTAAAATATGCGAAAGATTTTTTATATAAATATTTGCAATTTTGTTGTGATAATTATTGATTTTTTTTAGATGTTTTAATCTAAAATATGCAATCTCCGCTTGAAGTTCGTCTAATCTTGAGTTTAAACCCCAAATTGTTGATGTATTTCTATCAATTAATCCGTGGTTTCTATCTTTTAAAATATGGTTATAGATTTTTTTAGAATCAGTTGTTATCACACCACCATCTCCCAGGACGTTTAGATTTTTTAGTGGATGTAAGCTAAAAGCAGCAGTGTGTCCAAAACTTCCAACTTTCTTTTTTTTATAAGTGGAACCAACAGCCTGAGCAGCATCCTCAATAACAAATAAATCATGCTTTTTTGCTAACTCTAAAATTTTACTCATTTCCGCTGGTTTACCAGTTAGATGAACTGTTATAATTGCTTTTGTTTTTTTTGTTAAAAGACTCTCTATTTTATTTGGATCAATATTTAAATCCTCTTGAATGTCACAATAAATTGGTTTTGCTCCAACCGCTGCTACTGCCCATGCAGTTGCGATGAAGCTATTCACTGGGAGAATTACTTCGTCATTGTAGCCAATTTTTAATGCCCTCAATGACAATACAAGTGCATCACTTCCAGAGTTAACACCAATAGCAAATTTTGTATCACAAAAATTTGCAAAAAATTTTTCAAAGTTTTTTAAAGAATGACCTAGTACATATTGGCCAGATTCACCAACTTTATTAAATAATTTATTATAGATTATTTTATTTTCTTTAAATTCTGCGGCTAAATCAACAAATTTAATTTTTAGATTTGTCATTTGTAAAAATCGTAAATATGGTTAACCATGCATTCTAGATCGTTTTTTGAAATAAACTCGTGAACTGGTAACGATAACGTGCTTTTTGAAATCATTTCTGCAACAGGAAAATCTCCAGCTTGGTAATTTAGGTATTTAGCAGCTGGTTGAAGGTGCATTGGAATTGGGTAATGAATTCGAGCATCTATACCTTTGGATTCGAGAAATTTTTTTAATTTATTTCTATTTTTAAAATTTATCGAGTACAAGTGGAATACTTCTCTATTCATCTTATTAATTTTTCTTTTAGGTAGTTCTGCTTGTTGGCAACTTTTAAGTAGTTTGTCCAAGGCTACTGAATTCTCAATTCGTTTACGTGTAATAAATTTAATTTTTTTTAATAGGTGATTCCCAACTATAGCTTGAATTGTGTCAAGTCTGGAATTAAATGCAAAAACTTTGCATTTATCTCTTCTACTTAACCCATGATTTCTTAATAAATATATTTTTTTTGCCAAAGTTTTTGACTGAGTACATACTATTCCGCCGTCACCCCAAACATTTAAATTTTTTAAAGGATGCATACTGAAGCAACCTGTGACACCAAAATTTCCTGCAAATATCTTTTTATCATCATGAGCTAAAATTGCATGGCAAGCATCTTCAACTATATGAAGTTTATATTTTTTTGCTAACTGTATGATTTTTTTCATATTACAAATTCTTCCTGACCAATGTACAGGTACTATAGCTTTTGTTCTTTTAGTAATTTTTTTTTCAATTTTTTCTTCATCTATATTAAGATCTTTTTTAATATCGACATAAACTGGTTTTGCACCAGTTGTAGCTATTGCACCAGCTGTAGCGTAGAAAGAGTATGTTGGGGTGATTACTTCATCTCCTTCTTTAATGTTTAATGCTTTAAGTGATAAAAAGATTGCATCAGTGCCTGATCCAACACCAAGTGCATACTTAACTTTTTGGTATTTACAGAATTGTTTTTCAAATTCTTCCACATATCTCCCAAGTGTAAAATCATTAAATTTTACAGCATCATTAATTAATTCAAATATTTTTTTTGGATTTTGAAATTGTTCTGAAAGATAGTTGTGCTTTATCTTCATTTTTTTATCAGCCATATATTGTTTAATTAAAAAATTATTTTTCATTTTGAAATTTTGAATTTTTCATCATTTTTATTAAATTTACTTTTATATTTATCGTACCATTTAAAAACTTCATTTAATCCATTATTTATTGATGTTTTGTTTTTCCATTTAAGCCTTCTTCTTGTATCATTATCAAAAATTTTATAATCTTTATCTTTTCCAGGTCGATCCTCAACATTAACAATATATCTTTTTGGATTTAAATTTTTTCTCTTATAGATCATTTCAACAATTTTTCTTATTGAAAAATATTCTTTTGAGGAAAATTGGTAACTTTCACCAACTTTACCTATAGTAATTATCTTATAAATACCGTTGCAGAAATCTTCAGAATAAATAAAGGATCTCCTAGACTTTCCACCTCCATGTAACTTAAATTTTTCTTTTTTGTTCGCTTTATGAATTGCCAATGGAATAACCCTATACAATTTTTGGTATGGACCATAGAAATTTGCAAATCTAGATATTATAACTGGAAAAGAAAACTGCTTAAATAAAAGATTTAAATAGCCTTCAATTGTTGAGTGAGATAGAGCGTAGGGTGTGGATGGATTGTAATTTTTAAAATTTGAATTTTTTATTTTTGTAGACCCAAAAACTTCTGGGGTAGAAATTTTAATATATTTCTTCAAAAATTTTTGTTTATTTAGAAAGTTATATAATTTAATTTTTGATAATACATTTGTAGTAAATGTTAAATAGGGGTATTTCCAACTTTCAGCCACCATTCCTTGACCTAAAAAATCTACAACTATACTAGGTTTATACTTAAGGAATATTTTTTTTAATTTCTCACTATTTTTGTTTATATCAATTCTTTCAAATTTAAAGTTTTTAATTTTTTTTTTTGATAATAAATTAATACTATTAAACTTTGCTTCAGATTGTTTTGATAGTGAGCACCCGATAACAGAAAAATTTTTTCTTAAGAGGTAATTTATTAAATGGTTACCAGAAAAGCTATTGCTTCCTAAAATTAAAATTTTTTTCATTATAATTAGCTTTTATATAACAATACATTTTGACTATAAA
>MDTG01120719.1_pt1 | contig 15113 bp, 10 predicted proteins | sample 811421 | NCBI WGS metagenome assembly MDTG01 (sample SAMN05326645, study PRJNA326480) | marine metagenome | isolation source: seawater | place: Pacific Ocean: South East | collected 2011
GCGCCTGACGCCGGCCGAGCAACAGAAGATTTTCCAGCCGATGCCTGCGCGCAAAATCGTTCTGGCCACCAACGTCGCCGAAACCTCGCTTACGGTGCCAGGTATTCGCTATGTGATCGACAGCGGCACGGCGCGGATCAGCCGCTACAGCTATCGCGCCAAGGTCCAGCGGTTGCCGGTTGAGGCAATCTCGCAAGCCAGTGCCAATCAGCGTAAAGGCCGCTGTGGGCGGGTGGAGCCGGGGATTTGTATCCGCCTCTACAGCGAAGAAGATTTCAACTCGCGTCCTGAGTTTACTGATCCCGAGATTTTGCGGACCAATCTGGCGGCGGTAATCCTGCAGATGCTGCACCTGCGACTGGGTGAGATTAACCAGTTCCCGTTTATTGAGCCGCCAGATGGCAAGGCCATCAGTGACGGTTTCAACCTGCTTCAGGAGCTCTCGGCGGTTAGCCGTGAAGGCCAGCTGACAGCGCTTGGTCGCCAGTTGGCGCGCCTGCCGATTGACCCGCGTCTGGGCCGGATGGTGCTTGAGGGCGCGCGGTTGGGTAGCCTCGATGAAGTGCTGATTATTGCCAGTAATCTATCAGTGCAAGACCCTCGCGAACGCCCATCGGACCGCCAGCAAGCAGCGGATCAGGCCCATGCGCAATGGAAGGACGTGGACTCGGACTTCGCCGCGCTGGTTAACCTGTGGCGTGGCTTTGAGGAGCAGCGTCAGGCGTTGGGCTCGAGTGCGCTGCGCAGTTGGTGCCGGAAGAACTTCCTCAACTATTTGCGCTTGCGTGAATGGCGCGATGCTCATCGCCAGTTGGTGTTGATCAGCCGCGACCTGCAATTGAATGCCAAACCGGCGGCGAACAAACCCGCTGCCGCCAAGGCCAAGGCTGCTGAGGGCGAGGAGCTTTCGGCGGCCGAAAAATCGGTGGGCTATCAAACGCTGCACAAGGCGATTCTGGCAGGCTTGCTCAGCCAGATCGGGCAGAAGACCGAGGATGGCGATTACCTGGGCGCACGGCAACGGCGCTTCTGGATTCATCCCTCATCTGGCATTGGCCGCAAACGTCCGCAGTGGTTGATGGCCTCAGAATTGGTCGAAACCACCAAGCTGTTTGCGCGCATGGTCGCCAAGATCGAACCGGACTGGATCGAGCCGCTGGCAGGTCATCTGATCAAGAAAAATCACTTTGAACCGCACTGGGAAAAGAAGCGCGGGCAGGTGGTGGCTTACGAGCAAATCACCCTGTACGGCATGATCGTGGTCGGGCGCAGGCCTGTGCACTTTGGTCCGATTGAGCCGGTGGTATCGCGTGAGCTATTTATCCGCGAAGGCCTGGTCGGTGGCGAAATCAACTCGCGGGCGCGCTGTTTGTCCGCCAACCGTCAGTTGCTGGAAAAGCTCGACGAACTGGAAGCCAAGGCGCGGCGCCGGGATATTCTGGCGGACGAAGAGGCAATGTTCGCGTTCTACGATGCGCGCATTCCGGCGGATATCTATCAAACCGCCAGCTTTGAGTCTTGGTACAAGCGCGAAAGCGCGAAGAACCCGCAGCTGTTGATCATGCGCGAAGAAGATGTGCTCGCGCGTGATGCCAAGGAGGTCACGGCCAGCCTGTATCCGGATACCCTGCAATTGGGCGATTTGCAGTTACCCATGAGTTACCACTTCGAGCCTAACCACCCGCGTGACGGTGTCACGGTACGGGTGCCTGCGCCGTTGCTGCCGCAGTTGCAGCCCGAGCGGCTCGAATGGCTGGTGCCGGGTCTGCTCGAGGCCAAATGCATGGCGCTGGTGCGGGGTTTGCCAAAGGCGCTGCGCAAGAATTTTGTGCCGGTGCCGGACTTTGTGGCGGCCGCTCTCAGCAAGATCACCTTTGGCGAGGGCAGCCTGCCGCAATCGTTGGGCCGCGAGTTACAACGCATGACCGGCGCGCGCGTGCCGGATGAGGCGTGGGCCGAGTCTGCTGGCGCCGTTGAAAGCCACCTGCGAATGAATATCGAGGTGGTGGACACCCGTGGCAAGTTACTCGGCGAGGGCCGTGATCTGGCCGAGCTGACGGCGCGCTTCAGTGAAGCCAGCCAGGCTGCACTGGCGATTCCGCAAAGCAAAACAGCCGATAAACCAATCGAGGCCAAGGGCTTTGCCGAGGTCGCCGAAAGGACCCAGCATCAAGTGGCCGGGTTGACCATGACGGTGTATCCGGCGCTGGTCGAAGAGGCTGGCAGCGTCAAGGAAGGGCGTTTCTCGACAGCCGCCGAAGCTGAGTTTCAGCATCGGCGTGCACTGCAACGCTTGCTCCTGCAGCAACTGGCAGAACCGGCCAAGTTCCTGCGCGGCAAATTGCCTGGCCTGACCGAGCTGGGGCTGTTGTACCGCGAGCTGGGTCGGGTTGATGCGTTGGTTGAAGATATTTTGTTAGCCAGTCTCGACAGCTGCATGCTTGAAGGGCAGCAGCCGTTACCGCGTGACGGTGCGGCGCTGGCTGCATTGGCCAGCAAACGCGGCGACTGGGTCGAGCATGCCGAGCGTTTGGCCAGGCTGGTGCTGGAAATTCTAAAGCTTTATCACAGCCTGCAAAAGCGCTTTAAGGGCAAGATTGATCTGGCCCAGGCCATTGCCCTGAACGATATCAAGCAGCAACTGGCCAATCTGGTGTATCCGGGTTTTGTTCGCGAAACCCCGGCGGTGTGGCTTAAAGAATTGCCGCGCTACTTGCGGGCGATAGAGCAGCGCCTGGATAAACTCGGCTCGCAAGTGCAGCGCGACCGGGTCTGGAGTGGCGAGCTTGCGCAATGTTGGCAGCAATACAGTGCCCGGCTGGCCAAGCATTTGCAGGAGGGCAAGCGCGACGAGCAATTGCTGCTCTATCGCTGGATGCTGGAGGAATACCGTGTCTCGCTGTTTGCCCAACAACTGGGAACCAAGATTCCGGTGTCTGATAAGCGCCTGAGCAAGCAATGGAACAATGTCGAGGCCTGAGCAATCAGGCAGACATGTCTGACCCATAAATAGGCTTGGGCCGCTGTGTCCAAACCGGTATGTTTGAATCTCCATCCATCGATTAAGGAGCGCCTAAATGAGCTTGCATGGCAGTTACGATTCAGAAAACATTTTTGCCAAAATCATTCGTGGCGATGCACCGTGCTACAAGATTTACGAAGATGATGATGTGTTGGCGTTTCTGGATCTGTTCCCGCAGTCATACGGCCATACCCTGGTGATTCCGAAGCACGTCGAGGCGCGTAATCTGCTGGATATCGAGCCGGAAAAACTCAGCCAGTTGATTACCGTGGTTCAGCGTCTCGCGCAGGTACTCACCGACGAGCTTGAGCCCGCGGGGGTTCAGATTGCCCAGTTCAACGGGGCGCCAGCCGGACAAACGGTTTTCCATCTGCACTTTCACGTGATTCCAAGATTTGCCGGCGAAGACCTGGCTATTCATGCCAGCAAGATGGCCGACAAGGCTGAGCTGGAAGCGCTGCAGGCGCGATTGCAGCAGCGTATCGGCGCCCTCTGAGGCTATCCTTCGATGCAGGCAGCAACATTGCTGCTTGTATCGTCACCTCGTCTGAACAGTTGCCTGAAGTTTGTCTATTGTTCTAGCTGCAACACGCTGGTTGTTGCCGGGGCTGTAACAGGGCGCGATCAATCCAGCCGCTTCGGATACTTTTACTCCGGCGCACACGCTCAGCCGCAAGGCTAACAAGGGATATGTATGCTCAAGTTCAGAGGATGGTCGCTGCGCACTTATGCTGTGTGCGCAATGGTCGTGCTGGTTAGCGCAGTGGGTGCGACCATTGCCGTGCGTTCGTATGAGCGCACGGTTCAGACTGTCTACGATAAATCCCTCGAACAAACCTATAACGCCGCGGAAGACACCGCTGTCGAGTTCCATTACCTGCTGTCGACGGTGCGCGAAGGCTTGAGCCTGTTGGTACTCACCGATTTTTTGCGGACCCCCGACGAGACCGCTCGTATGCGCGCGCTGCCCATGCTGCAGGCTGCGTTGCGGGCAGCTCCCGCGGCGATTTCTTTCTACTACGCAGACAACCAGGGAAATTACTTGTCGCTGGCTGAATTGGCCCATGCCGATCCGCCGGCGCGAGAAACGGCCCCGCCCGGGACTGTGTATGTTTCGCAGAACTTTGTGCGCAAGGCCGATGTACCGAATCTGCAAACCGTCTATTTGCGTGCCGACCTCAGCGAAATAATGCGTGTGCCCGCGCGTGGCGTCGAGAATTATGACCCGCGTGAGCGCCCCTGGTTTAAGCAGGCGATAAGCGTCGACCAGATGATTCGCACGCGGCCCTACCGGTTTTATCTGAAGGATACAGCGGGTATCACGATCGCCAAGGCGTCCGATGATGACCAGTTGGTGGTCGGCGCCGACCTGAACTACAGGCTGCTGGATGAAAGCCTGATGCGCAGCCAGCTAACGCCTAATGCAAGGATGGTGCTGGTCAACCGTCAGGGCCAGATATTGGCCAGTAACGACCCCGATCTGTATGACCGCAGGCCCGCTCACGCGCCGCGTTTGAGTACCCTGAAAAAACCTGTAATGAGCACCTTTGCGCGTTTGCTCGACCAGCTGGAGGCGAAGCAGGAGCAAGAAGTCGCCCTCGAAGAGCTTGTGCAAAACGATAAGGAATGGCGGGTAGAGCTGGTTCGGTTGCCTAATACCGGCACCTCAAACATTTACCTTGGCGCTGCAGTGCCCAAGGATGATCTGCTCTCTGAGGTGCGCTCGGTTCGTGATCGGATGTTTCTGGAAACCCTGGCGATCTTGCTGCTAAGCATTCCGTTGGCCATTTGGCTGTCACGTGCCGTTACCGAGCCGATTATCAGGTTGACCCGACGGGCTGAACGCCTGCGTTTCTTCGATTTTGCCCGTGCGGATGATGTGAAAAGCGAAATCTACGAGATGCAGCAGCTCAATACTGCGCTCTCCGCCAGTCGCGATACATTGGCCGGGTTCATTGACATCATTACCCGCCTGAACGGCGATGCCGATTTCGAGCATTTAATGGCAACGCTGTTGCGCGCAACGACAGAGGCCTCGCATGCGCGCGGAGGTTTGCTCTATGTGCGCACGGCGGTTGATGGTGTTGAATCATTGCGCCTGGCCGATGGGCTCTGGGAAACCTGCCCGCTGAAGTTCTATAAGCTGGACAGCGCTGTGCTGATGTTTTCGGTGACGGATGCAATTGCTCGCAAGCAATCGATCCACTCCCAGGCAAATGCCGAGCACTGCCGCCAACTTGGCTTGCCGGCCAGCGCCTCACTGACGGTGCCGCTGTTCAACCGCAAGGGGCAGGCCGTTGGAGCGCTGGTGCTGTTCCTTGAGCAGGCCTTGGATAATGCGCACATCAGCTTCATCGAAGCGTTAGCCGGGTTCGCTGCCGTGGCCCTTGAAACGCGGGGTTTGATCGGGCAGCAGAAAGCGTTGTTCGAGTCGTTGATTCAGTTAGTCGCCAGCGCAATCGATGCCAAGAGCCCTTATACCGGCGGCCATTGCGAGCGTGTGCCGGAGGCCGCCAAGCTGTTGGCCGAGGCGGCCTGTGCCGAGACGCAGGGGCCGTATGCGCAATTTGATATGAGCGATGATGACTGGCATGCGCTGCACATCGGCGCGTGGCTGCACGACTGCGGCAAGGTAACGACGCCCGAATATGTGGTCGATAAGGCCACCAAGCTTGAGACAATCTACGACCGGATTCATGAAATACGCCTGCGTTTCGAGGTGCTCAAGCGTGATGCGCAGATCGATTATCTGGAGGCGTTGAACGCTGGAGCCGACCGTGCCGAGGCCATCGCCGCGCGAGATGCGCAGTGGCAGCAACTGGATGAAGAGTTTGCGTTTATTGCCCGCTGCAACACCGGCAGTGAGTATTTGGGTGAGGAACAATTGCAGCGGTTGCAGGCCATTGCCAGGCGCCGCTGGCTGCGCACGCTGGATGATCGTCTGGGTATTTCCGGCGAGGAGCGCGTACGTAAAGAGGCGCAACCCGTGGTCGAACTGCCGGTGTGGGAGGATTTGCTGGCGGACCGTCCGGAACACAAAATTGCCCGGCCGGCGGCTGATTGTCTCGACCCCGACAACCGCTTCGGTTTCAACATGCAGGTGCCCGAGTATTTGTATGACCGGGGCGAGCTGAAAAACCTGTCGATACGCCGAGGCACGTTGACCGAGGAAGAGCGCTACAAGATTAACGAGCACATCATCCAAACCATCAAGATGCTCAATGCCTTGCCGTTTCCGCATGGGCTTGAGCAGGTTCCGGAGATTGCGGGCGGCCATCACGAACGCATCGATGGCAAGGGCTATCCCTGCGGTTTAACCGGCGAACAACTCAGCCCGCAAGCCAAGATGATGGCGATTGCCGATGTCTTCGAAGCGTTGACCGCGCGTGACCGGCCTTACAAACCGAGCAAAACCCTGTCGCAAGCGCTGCGTATCATGTCGGGGATGTGCGCGGATGGGCATCTGGACGCCAATTTGCTGAGTATATTCATTCGCTCTGGCGCGTGTTTGCGCTATGCAGATCGGTTCCTGGCCCCGGAACAAATCGATTGCCGCGACTTGTTGGCCTTTTTACCTGATAACCGCACCGATCAAGCCTGAGCAGCAACTGGCGGTTGTTGCAATTGAACTCGGGGGCAGGCGGCGGGTCGGAGCAGACTCGTTAACTGACTCACCGGCGATGATTTCAGCAAGCGCTGAGCAACGCGAGGGCATTCATCTGTTTTTATAGGGTCAAAGGGCCGCAGGTGTATGGCTTCTTCGGCGAGTTTTCTTTATTGTCGCGGCCCGTGCAAAAGACCTGAGTAATCATTATGTTAGAAAACAATTTAAGTCAGTTGGAACAGCTTGTCGGTGCTCTTTTGCAAGAGAATAAAACGCTTCAGGGCAGCAATGCGACGCTGACCAAAGAGTTGCAAACCCTCAAGGAAGAAAACGAGACGTTGCAGCTAGCCGCCCTTGAGCAAGAAGAATTACACGGAGCCACAGCCGCGCGGATTCAGGCGCTGGTCGAGTTGGCCCGCGCCGGTCAATCAGCAGAGGCTGCGCCTAATCAATGAATCGCATGCGCGAAGAGAACGTCTCGGTAATCAATATTTTGGGGCGTGAATACAGCATCAAGACAGCAGAAGGCAAAGCTGAGGCGCTTAGCGAATCGGCACTGATGCTGAAGAAGCTATTGGCCGAAACCAAGCAGGCGTCACCCACTCTGGTGGGCGAGAAACTGTTGGTGCTCGCCGCGTTGAAATTGTGTGCCCAGCAAATCGAACTGCAAGCGCAACATCAGGCGCAGATCGAGGCGTTGGAAGCGCAGATCAACGAGCGCGTCGCTGGGCTGAACAGCCTGATTCGCGAAGCCTGATCTATTTGTCGCGTTGGCAGTTTGCCAATAGTGGCTAATTGCCGATGATTATTGGCCTGCCAGCCAGAGCGAACCGCACCGGTTGTGACTCAAATGGTAAAACCGCGCTGCTTAGCCACTGCTCACACCAGCGGCTAAGTCGCGGTCTGGAGCGCTCAGGCCTTGGCCTGAGCGACATCCTTTTCAACTTTCCATGCCCAGAAAAATATCAGCAAACCGGCCAGTGCCGTGGCGGCGCCTATGTAACCGGTTGAGGTCCAACCGTAGCCGGCGCTGATCGCCAGGCCGCCGAGCCATGGGCCTAGGGCATTGGCGATATTGAATGCCGCATGGTTGGAGGCGGCTGCCAGCGTTTGTGCGCCATGCGCGACGTCCATCAGGTGAGTTTGCAGCGCTGGAGACAGCGACACCATGGTGCCGACAGCAAACACGGCCGGGAACACAGTCCACACCGAGTGCGCGGCAAACGGGAACAGCATCAGCACCAATGCACTCCACAGCAACAGCCAGGCCACGGCTTTGAATTGCAGCTTATCGAACAGCCAGCCGCCGGCAATGTTGCCCACAATCCCGCCCAAGCCAAACGCGGCTAGCGCGAAGGGAATCCAGTTGGCACTGAGATGGGTCACTTCGAGCAGCGTTGGCGCCATGTAGCTGAACACGCAGAACATGCCGGCAAATCCGACAGAGCCAATGGCCAACGCGAGCCAGACTTGCGGGCGGTTAAACGCGCGCATTTCCGACAGCGGATTGCTGCGCGCTTGTTGTTTGTCCAGCGGCATGAAGATCGCGACCATGATGACGGTCATGAGGGCGATCAAACCGACCAGCGCAAACGCATACCGCCAGCTGAGCACTTGTCCCAACCAGGTCGCGATGGGGTTGCCAACCAATATGGCAATGGTCAGACCCATGAGTACACGGCTGACGGCCTTGGCGCGTTTATGCGGTGGCGCCATTGAGGCCGCGACCAGCATGGCAACGCCAAAGTAGGCGCCGTGCGGCAGGCCGGCAAAGAAGCGCACAATCATCAGCGAGTGATAGTCGGGCGCGAAGGCGCTGGCAAAGTTGCCAACCGCAAAGATGCCCATCAACAGCAGTAACAGATGTTTGCGCAACAAGCGCGAGCCGACAATTGCCAGAATCGGCGCGCCAACCACAACACCCAGCGCATAGGCGCTGATGACGTTGCCGACCTGCGGTTCTGTAATCGACAAGTCCTGCGCGACATTGGGCATTAAGCCCATGATCGAAAACTCACCGGTGCCGATCGCGAAGCCACCGAGCGCGAGCGCTAACTCAATTAATATGATGGCGCGTGTGCTGAGACGCGATGGGGTTTCGGGTGAGACGTGGGACATAAACAGGTTTCCGCAGACGGCTTTTTCGGGCGCGGCATTATCGGCCGCTTTATCCCTGAAAGTAAGTGCAGAACCGCTCTACGATCATGCTTTACGTTGTTATACGTTATTAGTGATCTTGACTTGACTAACGGTTGCAGCAACCGAAGTGGCCGCTCTTTGCCATTAACGAGTTAGCGGCAGTGCAGCGCCCATTGCCGCAAACAGACCGCCACAGCAACGATTGAAGGCTTTGCCACGGCGCTGCAACCAGGGGCGGATGCGGTGAGCGGCATGGGCCAGCACATACTCGATGCAGCCTTCTACCACTGCGAACGTCAGCGCCATAACGGCGAATTGCAGCAGCAAGTCTTCGTTGGGTTGAATGAATTGCGGCAGGAACGCGCCGAAGAACAGAATCACTTTCGGGTTGGATACCGCCGAGAACAAGCCCTGACGAAAAAGCGCATTCGAGCTTTTCAACGCCTGGCCCTGAGGAGCCTGCAGATTGATTGCTGGCGCCCGCCACAGCCCGATACCGAGCCAGATCAGGTAAGCGCCGCCAATCCATTTAAGAATGATCAGCGCATTGGCCGACGCGTTCAGCAGGGCGCCGATGCCAAACATAGAGAGGGCCATCAGCGCGACAAAACCGATCACGCCGCCGCTGATGGTCCACAGGGTTCGACGATGGCCATAGAGTGCGCCATGAGTCAGCGCCAACAGGCCGTTCGGGCCGGGAGTGAGTGATAATCCGGTAACGGCCGCCAGATAAATCAGCCAAACATGCAATGCCATCGTCGTGACTCCGTCTTAAACGTTTGCTGCCTCAAAGCTGTCGGCGCGGGCCAATTGCCACATGCGCTGGTAGAACTCGCCGCAATTTTGCTCGCCGAGCAGTTCGTTTGGCTTGAGGAACAGGTGCTGTTGCGATAGTAGCTTGATTTCGTTCGCCGACATACGTTGCACCAAGTGGCGTGCTTCGAGTTGCGCCGGATGATCAAGGCCTGCCGCCGCCAGCATCTCGGCAAAGGCGTGCAGGGTATTGCGATGGAAACTGTGCACGCGTTCGGCTTTGTCTTCGACAACCAGTGCGCGCTGGCGCAGTGGATCCTGGGTAGCGACACCTGTCGGGCATTTGTTGGTGTGGCACGACTGGCTCTGGATACAGCCGATGGCGAACATGAAACCGCGCGCCGAGTTGGCCCAGTCAGCGCCGTACGCCAGTACGCGGGCAATGTCGAAGGCGCTGATGATTTTACCGCTGGCGCCTATCTTGATCTTGTCGCGCAGGCCGATGCCGACCAGTGTGTTGTGCACGAACAACAGCCCTTCACGCAGCGGCAAGCCAATATGGTTAGTGAACTCCACAGGCGCCGCGCCGGTGCCGCCTTCCTTGCCATCGACCACAATGAAGTCAGGCAGGATTCCGGTTTCGAGCATGGCTTTGGCGATGCCCATGAATTCCCATGCATGCCCCAGACAAAGCTTGAAGCCGACCGGTTTGCCACCTGAAAGATCGCGCAGTTTGGCGATGAACTCCAGCAACTCGATAGGCGTCGAAAACGCGCTGTGACGAGAAGGGGAAATGCAGTCCTCATCCATTGGAATACCCCTGGTTTCGGATATCTCAACAGTGATCTTGTGCTTCGGCAGAATACCGCCATGGCCCGGCTTAGCACCTTGGCTGAGCTTGATCTCGATCATCCGAACCTGTGGCGAGGTGGCTTGAGCAGCAAACCGCTCCGGGTCGAATTGACCGTCGCTGCTGCGGCAACCGAAGTAGCCACTGCCGAGCTCCCAGATCAGGTCGCCATCGTGGGCACGGTGATAGGCACTGATACTGCCCTCACCGGTGTCGTGGGCGAAATTACCGAGCTTTGCACCCTTGTTCAGTGCGCGAATGGCGTTGGCGCTGAGCGAGCCGAAACTCATGGCGGAGATATTCAGCAGCGAGGCCGAGTAGGGCTGAGTGCACTGCGGGCCGCCAATGTCGATGCGAAAATTGTTCGGGTCCACGAGCGGAGCAGGGCGCATCGAGTGGCTGATAAATTCAAAGCCGGGCTCATATACATCCAACAGCGTACCAAAAGGCTTATCGGCCCCCTGATTCTTGGCGCGTGCATAGACCAGCGAGCGCTGCGAGCGCGAGAAGGGTAATTGGTCGTTGTCCGCTTCCAGCAGGTATTGGCGAATCTCGGGGCGAATGGTTTCGACCAGATAACGAATATTGCCCAGAATGGGATAGTTGCGGCGAACCGCCTGACGCGTTTGCAGCAAATCCACGATGCCCACCGCACTCAATGCAGCGCCGATCAGCGTCAGTGGCCACATCCAATGGTGATCCAAAAATGCCAGGCTGATAAGGGTGAATAAAACGCAGGATGCAAAGAATGAGTAACGGCTGAGTAGTGAAAAATTCATGCTGGTTTCCTGATAGCGGCTCATGGCCCTGAATGTAACCCGAAATAAGCGCTCAGGTTATCCCGTGGGCAAAATCAGGCCTTTTGGAGTGCCAGCATTCAGGGCTTGTTGCAGCAGATGACCAACTGATAGTTCGGTATAAGTCCGCATTGGCCTGTTCGATGGCCCGTCGGGTTAATTTGACCTTGCACCCTGTATGGATAAAACTAGACAGCTTTTAAGTGCTGGCGTTATGCCCGCAATTTATGGGCCTGATAAATCTCAGGGCTCGCCGCTGATAGTTGTTGGCTAAAGTGATCATATAAGTACCTTGCTTCAGGCGTGAGCGTGCCCTGAACACACTGTTTTAGCTGTTTGCCACCTAGTTGCTGAGAAGTTGACACGGCTTGGTCCTGCTCAGGTTGAGCGGGGCGGGGGTCTGAAATGCGCGTAATTGTCATATTTGCTCTACAGGCTACGAGGCTTCAAGGCTCTGGCTGTGGCACACTCTGTTGTATAGCGCTGGAACCAACAATTTGGCCAGCATGAAAAATACAGTACCTGCGGTCTGCCAACTGCGGGTGTATGCATAATTGGCCGCCTGAGCGGCAGTGAACTAGAGGAATGACCGTGCATAACGTCGTCATTAGCGGTACCGGCCTTTATACCCCGGCTAATAGCATCTCCAACGACGAGCTGGTTGAATCATTCAATACGTATGTAAACCAATACAACGCGGACAATAGCGATGCCATTGCCCGCGGTGAATTGCAGCCACTCACTGAATCCAGCAGTGCATTCATCGAGAAAGCATCGGGCATCAAGAGCCGCTTCGTCATGGACAAAGACGGCATCCTTGATCCGCAGCGCATGGTGCCGCGGATTGCCGAGCGCACCAATGATGAGTGGGGCGTTCTTTGCGAGATGGCCATTGGCGCCGCTCAGGAAGCTATGGCGCGTGCGGGTAAAACCGCTGCCGACATCGACGGCGTGATTGTCGCCTGCTCGAACCTGCAGCGTGCTTATCCGGCTGTTGCCATCGAAGTTCAGGCGGCGCTGGGCATTCAGGGCTTCGGCTATGACATGAACGTAGCCTGCTCATCGGCAACGTTCGGCATTCAGGCTGCGACCAACAGCGTTCAGTTGGGGCAGGCTCGCGCGATCCTGATGGTTAACCCGGAGATCTGCACCGGGCACCTGAACTTCCGCGACCGCGACAGCCACTTCATTTTTGGTGACGCGGCGACTGCCGTGATTATCGAGCGCAAGGATCAGGCAACTTCCGCCTACCAGTTCGATATTGTCGGCACCAAATTGCTGACTCAGTTCTCCAACAACATCCGCAACAACTTCGGCTTCCTCAACCGCGCAGCAGAAGAGGGCCAGGGCGCCCGCGACAAACTGTTCGTGCAGGAAGGCCGCAAGGTATTCAAGGATGTCTGCCCGATGGTGGCCGAACTGATTGCTGCCCACCTTGAAGAGAACAAGTTGAGCGTCAATGACGTTAAGCGCTTCTGGCTGCACCAGGCCAACCTCAATATGAACCTGCTGATTGCGCGCAAGTTGCTGGGCCGTGACGCCGAGCCAGGTGAGGCGCCGGTAATTCTCGATACCTATGCCAACACCAGCTCTGCAGGCTCGGTGATTGCTCTGCATAAATATCAGGATGATCTGCCGGTCGGGTCGCTGGGTGTGCTGAGCTCGTTTGGCGCAGGCTACTCGATTGGCAGTGTGATTTTGCGCAAAATTTGATGAATTATCCGGACGATAGCGCTTTACTCGCACGGCTTCTGTCGGGCGAGCAAAAAGCATACAGGGAGTTGGTTGCCACCTATCAGGGGGCAATGCGTGCGGTTGCGTTTGCTATTGTGGGCAGCCGTAATGCGGATGAAGTCGTCCAGGATGCATGGCTGGCTGTGGTCAATAATCTCGAGGGTTTTCAGGGGCGCTCGAGCCTCAAGACCTGGTTGCTGACCATCACCGCCAATACAGCTAAAACTCGGTTGAAGCATAATCGCCGGGAGGTTCTGATTGACGACCTGCCCGGCCCGCATGGCACTATCGGCGATGAACATTTCGCGGATGATGGCCACTGGTTACTGGCCCCGCATGCGTGGCATCAGGATACCCCCGAGAAGCTGCTCATGGAGGTCGAACTCCGCGAGTGCCTGGAGAAAACATTGGTAAGTCTGTCGGCCTCTCAAGGCAGTGTGTTGTTGCTGCGTGAACGGCAAGGCTTGGAGTTGGAAGAAATTTGTAATCTTCTTGATATATCGCTCTCAAATGTTCGGGTACTACTACACCGGGCGCGCCTTAAAGTGTTCGCGACCCTGGAGCATTTTGAGGAAACAGGTAAATGCTGACTTGCAAGCAACTGGTTGAGCGTTCGGGCGACTTGCTCGACAACAGAATGAGTCTGCGAACGCGGATTTCCATGCGTACGCATTTGCTCATGTGCATCAACTGTCGCCGCTTCATCAAACACATGCGCCTTTCTCAGGCTGTCGTGCGCAGGCTCCCTGTTGAGGAATCTGCCGCGCTTGATTCACTGGCTGCGCGCTTGTCTGAAATCCGACAAGGGAAGCAGCGCGGTAATCATCAGAATTAATCTGTGCCACTCCTCGATAGTCCCGACTGCTCGCGGGTTGCAGTCGCGGGTGCTTATAGCTGCTTATAAGTATTCGAAGTAAAAAAGTTCCGTTGTCACAAAATCTTTATATATCAGCAACCGAGCTGACATATCCCACCGCCAAGATTCCCCCACACAAACGAGCTCAAACACTCGTGTGTTTTACGACTAAAAGTCCATAGGGGAATTTTTCGATGATCTGTAAGCACTTCGCCGGTGTCGCTGCCACCGCTCTGGCAATGGCTGTTTCCACGCAAGTATTCGCCGGCACTGTGACTTCTGATGGGGCTGACATTGTTGTCAAAACCAAAGGCGGTCTTGAAGTAGCCACTACTGACAAAGAATTCAGCTTCAAGCTGGGCGGCCGTTTGCAAGCCGACTACAGCCGCTTTGATGGTTTCTACACCAAAAACGGTGAAACCGCAGACGCAGCCTACTTCCGTCGCGCATTCCTGGAAATCAGCGGTGTTGCTTACACCGACTGGAAGTACGCAATCAGCTACGACTTCGCGCACAACGCCGGCAACTCGGATGACGGCTACTTCGACGAAGCGTCGATTGCCTACACCGGTTTCAAACCATTTAACTTGAAGTTTGGCCGTTTCTATCCGGACTTTGGTCTGGAAAAAGCCACCAGCTCCAAGTCGATCACCGCTATCGAGCGTAACGCAGCCTATGAAGTGGCTGACTGGGTAAACGACCACGAGAACGGCCTTGGTGCTCAAGCCAGTGGCGTTGCCGGTGACATGTTCTGGTTGTCGGGCGGTATCAGCGCTAAAGACGCCAACGATACCGATGGCGACAGCGTCAAGCAGTTCAACTTGCGCGGTGTATTCGCGCCGATGGCTGAAGCGGGTAATGTCCTGCATGTGGGTGTCAACTACGCCAGCCGTGACCTTGAAGACACTGCAGTCGATGGTCGTATTCGTCCACGTCTGACCGTGCGCGGTGTTTCCACCAACGGCGGTAACGATGCTGGTACCAACGGCAACCGTGCTGTATTCGGCGGCTTCCAGGGCGTTGCCGGTGACTTTGAAAGTGATTCGGTCTGGGGCGCTGAACTGGCCTGGGCAATGGGTCCATTCTCGGCTCAGGGTGAATACCTGACCCGCACCCTGAAAGCCGATAGCGCGACTTACAAGGACATCGACACCGACGGCTACTACGGTCAGGTGGCTTACACCCTTACTGGAGAGTCTCGCGGCTACAAGCTCGATGGCGCCAAATTCGACATCGTTAAGCCTGAAGACAAGCAACTCGGTGCCTGGGAAGTGTTCTACCGTTACGACCACATCAATGTCGATGATGGCAACGTAGTAACCTCGACTGCTACCCGCCAGGTCGGCGATACCGAAGCC
>MDTG01436094.1_pt1 | contig 15113 bp, 5 predicted proteins | sample 811421 | NCBI WGS metagenome assembly MDTG01 (sample SAMN05326645, study PRJNA326480) | marine metagenome | isolation source: seawater | place: Pacific Ocean: South East | collected 2011
CCTTCTTTGGCTCGGGTTTCAAGATTTAGTATTTCAGCGTTTGCTGCAAAATCTGGTACAAACAAATACTTTTCAGATAATGGGTTTTTATTATCTCTTTCTACTATTTCTCTTCTATTTTCTCCTCTAGCTCCTGCATCTCCAAGCATGGGAAAATCTTGGCGTGAAATAGGCGGAAACAATGTTCTGACCCCTCGAACGTTCGCTACCTCTATTTTGGACATTCCTGTACTCAAAGCTTGAATTTCGTCGTTGGGCGGAACTTCAAGTCCTGGTTGGTCTGGTATAGAAGGGACATATAGGAAAGCATAAAAAGTAAGCTGCTCTAGGTTCACCTGGTTGGGTACTAACAAATTGGGCAACACAGAACTTAATGATATTTGAATAGGAGCCAGCGTGTAGGGCTCTAAATCTGTAGATGAACCTCTCACATAACGGGGTCGGGCAAGGTCATTCGCATTTGGTCCTCTTGCTGCTGGGTTCAGAGGTAGTAAACTCTCCAAATTAACATCGTATACGATTGTGTTTAATGGAACCTCGGTCATCCTTGAGGCTCGACTCATAGAAGGAGCATTTATTTGCGGTGCTTCGGGCGAAAACAGACTATCAACAACCCTATCATAGGTTACATAAGGACCAAAAGGAGTAACATCAAAAAAATTAACGTACAATTTAGTCTTTAAATCGGTGTCCATTTGGCGTATAAATCTGTCTTCCGGCATAAAGAGACCCGCATCGCCGAGGTCTATGTATTCATTAAGACGTTGTGATACGAAGTCATTAACCTGAGCACATCTGGGATTAGTGGCTACCAAAATACGCAAGCGCAATCCTTGGAGTGCTTCTAGGGGATTCTCTCCTCTTTGTGCGGTCTGTTCGACTGTTGTTTGAAGCGTGACTATTCTATCGTTGTTTAGATTATCTCGGTCCTGATTTAGAACAGCCGAGTTGATAGATATTTTCTTAATAAAGGATAAACTTGACATTTATACGTCACCCCCTTGAGGTGCATCCTGTGCAATTCCAAATGAAGCCACAGCGCAAATATCTCCGCTTACAGTGGTAGTCCTTTGTTTATAGAAAGTTGAACTGGGCACAATAGCATCCGCCTGTATTTCTAAATCCACTGCCAAATCAAAATAAAACTCCACATACTCATTCGTCAATACTGGAAAGTTAAACTCAATATCTCTATTGGTTCCCGCAAGAGTACTCAATAGATTATACCTGTTTCTCTGACTTTGTAAAATAGAGTTGTTCAAAGAGTTCTCATTGATGAATTTAAGTCTTTGTAACATCTCTTCAGTGGTGCCATCTGTTTTTTGCCTTCGAGATATTTTGAAAACCTCAATATCATAATTTCCGTTGGCTTTAAATATGGTATTAAGTTCTTGAACATCTAATAATAATTTTTGATTCTTTACAAGACGCCAAAGGTTTCCTTCTTGTGGTTCAGCAACATCTTGATACTCTATCTCTAGCGAAGCAGACACTCTAGGTACAGCCCCCTGTAAGAAATATTTTACGGGTCCTTCGAGTCGAGAGTCGCTACCTTGAAGCACGGAAATACTCCAAGCTGGTGCATTATCAGACCATGGTGAATTACTACCTAGAAACCTATAGTATGTAGAATTAGCATCTGTTGCTTGGTCAAACGGATTAAATACCTCAAACCCTTCTTCAGGTCCTCGACTTTCTGAGGTTTGGTGTTTCGCAGATAGACCAAAACGAGGTGTACGATTTTTAATACGGTCTACAATTTTATTTTGATTTTCTGTTATACCGCCATATTGACCATCGTAGATAATTCCATCGTCAAAAAAGGCATAAAACTGAGGTTTGAACTTACCCTCAGAATATTTTTGCTTACCGTAGGTTGTAAGTTCTACTTCTAGCACTTGCTCTTTTTGATTCAAAAATTTAACCATTGTACTTTAACTATTCCTCATCTGGGTTTTCTTGATTGTTGTTATTATCAAAACCAACATTTGAGAAGCTGGACTCTTGTAACTCTGTCTCTAGCTCTGGTCGGAACCCAGCTTCAATATCAAGCTTTGCCAGTTCAACTAGAGAAAAATAATCATAAGGCCAGTTGTAAGTTGGGTCCTCCAAAGATGTTTCTAATTTGTAAACTCCTTGTGCATAATTGTCTTTAAAGTGTTGTGGTAAAGTAGCCGCTACTTCTGCTCCTACAACATTCTCTAATTGTGCATAGTCTCTGCCAAACACCTCTCTAAGTATCATTTGGTCATAGTCTGGGATACCTCGACGCTTGACCTTAAATACAAACCACTTGATTTCAGGTATAAAGCCATCTTGGTCGCCATTAACTGGTACATCTAACAAGTCCCATCGGGGGTGCCCGTCTCTTTTTTCTGCTGGTAAATTTAATTCTATTTGTTTTTGTAAAATTTCTGGAAACTGAGTTGGCGGCTGACTTACCTTGTCGCCTGGCATATAGTGGTCAACAGAAGAAACACTCATTTTCATATTTTTAGTAAGGCTTGGCATAATACCTTGCCAGATGTCTGCAAGGTCTTGACGGCTGATTCCAACCTTATGCTCTAATAGATAAACTACCGGAGAACGCATTGTAACCTTTCCTTGGACTTGTAGCAATCGGTCCAAGTCGTCGTCCCCAAACGGATTGATAATGTCTGGCACATCAGGGTATTTTGGGGGCACCAAGCTCATCATCTGCTTTCCTAAACTAGGCGGCAGAGAATAGTTTATAAATTTCTTCCTAAACTGCTTAATTTGGGGTCCTAAAAGAGTAGATGGAGCACGAATAGTCATGACTCTTGGAACCCCTTTGGCATCTAAATAGAATGGCATCGCCAGAACTGCTTCAGAAACTGTCTTTTCACCGTTTTCAGCAAGCTCTCCCAGTCGTTTAGCTTTTTTGTAATCAAAGGTTTCGCCCATAATATCCTCTTCATCAAATCCGCATAATCGAGCTAATGAACCTAGGGTCATTGAGGGTTTTGTTGATGTAATATTCTCATACACAAATTTAGGAACCTTGCGAACATTATGCACGCTTCCAGTAACACCCCCGGAGCTTCCGTCTGGTCCTCCAATTGTTACCCTATCAGTTTCCTTAAGTCCTATGTCCTTGATATAAAGATATATGCCTTTGCCCTCTTGCGGCATTGACCCATAACCATGCCACATTCCATATGTTTCGGTATTAAAATCACCGGGCTGGACAGATGGGGCTCCAAAGTCATACAACACTGTCCCGGCACCATCATTTGCAGAGGGGAAATCCAAAATAGGACATTCCCATTTGGGCATTATAACCCAACTGTTGGGGTCGCCAGAGATTCTATTTTCTCCTGCTTGTGCAGTTGGAAATTTGTTGTTTACAACGATAGAAGCGTCAATATCCATTCGATTCTGCCACGCTCGATTCCATTGATATTCTGGAGTAAGTCCTGTTTTTGTGAGACCCGTGTCTGCTAAAAAAGTTCCGTCGGCGAAATCAAAATAACTAGAACTTGTGTTCAAGTATTGGACATAGGTTTCGTTACGAGTATTGTAAAGAATTTCTTCCAGGGTATACTCTTCTTTATCGCCATTTGGAATAAACAAGTAGCGAACTACAGATGGTCCATAATAATAAGGAGGAGTAAATGGAGCATGCTCCCCTCTGTGCATAGGCCATTCATTGGTTGCGGGAACTTTAGTTGCCCCCAGTGCGCCCCAACCTAAGGAACCGGTAGAAGTAGGAGTACCAAAAGCAAAGGGATTACTATACAGATTAAATTTATCTGTTTTCAAAATTCCAATTTCCATCATATAGGCAGTATTAGCCTCGGGACGAACAATATTAAGCCTACCTCCACTCTTTAGACTATCTTCACCAAATTTAGAAACAAATTTTGTCATATATCCGGGATTACCATTTCTCGGTGTTTTTTCCTTGAGAAAAAATTCAGGAACATTAGCTAAAAAGTTGGATATAGACTTTTTATAAAGTGTATCGTCTAAGTTTTTAGGACTAATAGCTCCGGAAGCTGGAACTCGGAGAAAGGTATTAATGTCTGCGTTAACTAGCGCATCATTTTCATTACTATCCAGAACAACCATTGGATTCATAATTGTCTCGAAAGGTAATCGATTACCCCAGAAAACTCGGTCTACATTAGCATCTGAAAAATCAAATGGCTGAGATTGTTCCCAGTGTCTTCTGTCGCCTGGTACTTCTCCATCAACATAGGTTGCCAAACCAGTGTCTAATGCTCCAGTCAAAGGACCTCTCAAGGGCTCTTTGGCGTGAACATCTCTCTTGATAAAGCCTTCTATATTTCTTGTGTCTATTCTGATAGGGTGGTCTACAGCCATTCCAGATTTGATAGAGTTCAAAATAATTCCAGGTGAATAGAAGGGCTTAAGTATACTTCTCCAACGAGGAGTAGTACTTCCCGAAGCTCCAACATATTCACCGTTTGGTCCATACGAGGAAGAAAACAAAGTTGCTATTTCCATTATTCGATTTGCTGGATAAAAACCATCATATGGCAACAACTGAAGAATAGCCTTGGAAGTTAGACCGAAGTGACGAGGGTAATCTAGTGCTTTATAATCAGGAGAGTCCTTATCATAAGTAAAGAAGTTGGGAAGAAATTCTATACCATCTGTTATGGCGAAGCGATTATAGAAATCAGTAGTATTTCCATTGAAGTTATTGGTGTTTGCTCCCGTAATTTCTAGAGTCTCTTTCACTAACGAAAACGGGTTTCCAGAATCTTTATAATTTTCTATAAGTTGTGAAACTCTAAATTCTGGAAGAATGGTATGGTCTTTTGCTTTCACTCTAGCGTCAGAGATATAGTCTTCATAAGTATTGAAAAAAGGATATTGAGGTGTTGTGAATGTAAGTTTATCAACCCCATCTACAACCACTCTGTTAATTGCTGCACTCCAAGAGGGGCGACTATAGGGACCCCCAGGAGATAAAGGTTGAGCGTATATTTTTGAATCTACTGCATCTTCTATTTGCGTGGGTACTGAATACACATATTGTACAGAGTTGATATTTGAACGAGTATACATTGCTGTACCACCAGCGTAAGCGGGATTGGTTGCACTATCATCCACAGAGCCAAAATGGGTCATCAACATTTCACCGCTTGCCATTGTAGCAGCATCAGCAAATAAGACTGGTGTTGCTCCTTTAACTATTCCTTTTATAAATGGCACTGAGTCGGAGTATAGATATGAATCTAAAGGCCAAATTGAACCTGAGCCCAGAGCCGAGGCAGCAGGGTAGTTAGGGTCCGTAGAAGACATTGGCTTTTGGTCCCTCTTTTTAACCTTATATCCCTGACTGGTAATAAAAGAACTGCTAATTCTGCCTATCTGTCTGTTATATGTTAGGATATTAGTTTCATTATTGAGGTCCTCATAATCTGTAAACGAAGATATATCCAACGAAGACACTGCTTTATCATTTACCCAAAAATTATTTGCAAAGTTTAAGCGAGCACGAGAAGCTGATAAATAAGTAAACACCTCTTGAGGATGAATTGTTTCATAATAAAACATAGATTGGAAAATACTCAATCCCGAAACATCTGTCCGAAGGGTTCTGTCCCCTTGATTGAATCTATCTCTGATTATTTCGTATGGGCGTTTAACTTTATTGTAGTTAAATTTATAGTTTCCTTGAAGGTAATAATTTAGCTCTCTATTTGCATACCCCATCAGTACATTTCCATAACTATTATGAATTGATGTTGTTACAAAATCTCTACGAGAATCTTTCAATGTTTTACTGGGTGTTCCAATAGGAGTTACAATCTGGTGAAGTAGTGGCTTGTATCTAGAAGTAACCGGAGCTTCACGATATGACCTAAAAAAGTAATGAGGGATAGATGCCGCAGCCTGCGTGTCTGTTCCTAAGTAAGGGATTGCTGATAAACGAGTGCCAAATCCTGCAACCTTTGATGTTGTGTTTCCAGCAGTATTTACACGGGCTTCCAATTCATAAGTGTTCTTTTTCCAATAAAAACTTCCTTCAGGAGTTTCCCCCGCTGAAATCTGTTTCCAGGGAGCAAAATCCCTATTATTCCACCACAAGAACCTTTTTGCCATATTGAAATACATTTGTTGGCTTTCGGCTCCAGGGGCGATTGGATTAGTGCCCGCAGTATCAGGCGTAAGAATAGTAATATTCTCAGGGAATCGTCCTTGTCGTGCCACATATGAATTATACAATGTTTGATTATCTGCCCCAGAAAGATAAGAATACCACTGGGGGCGGTCAGCAGAAGGCACCGGACGTGTCACAAAAGCATTGTCGTTAAATGTTCCCGTAACTAGTGTTTGGGTGGCTCCGATAGTGGAACCTATTTCAATACGCCGAGTGCGATTTCGAAGAGTTTTATGGATAGCCGGGACTGTGCTACTAGTTGTTTCGTAACCGCCTGGACCCATCCATTTAGAAAGTTGATTAATAAAAGCTGGACGAACGTCCATATTACGGAACGGTAACGGAATATTTGGCGACAACTGGTCCGACGAAACGTCTCGGAATTGCTGTTTTGAGCTATAGCGGTCCCCAGGGGCACCAAATTGATTAACTATAATTGTCTGATTGGTGCGACGACCAGAACGTTGACGAGGGGCAGCATAATCCGCCGAACCAGTAGGACCAAAGAAGCCATCCTTCACAGGAATCTTAGTGGCACTACTTACTCGGTCAGGAGAAGAAACAAAAGCCGTTGGCGCTGTGCTAGTATAAAAAGATGGATTGAAGGCGTGGTCCATATTAGTCAGCAGCCTATCGCTACCCTGCACCACCTCATAATTATGAACAAAGTTTCCGGCTGGTACTGACCCACTTACAATACTACTGGAGCCAGTAAATGTTCTGATATTCTGAATATTGATAGGAGACTTAGAAGCAAGTCCTCGAAGGTATTGTCCTTTTGGTATATCTTCGGTAACTAAAGTATTTATCGTGCCAACTGCTGCCACAATAGACATTTTATATTTCTCTGCACGATTCTTCTTTGTTGTCTTCATTGGGTTTACATGTCGAGACAAAAAGCCGCCAACATGAGTCTTGCCGAAAGGACCCTGCAAAGGCACGCTTTGACGGTACGGATAAATACTATCTTCGTGAAGATTGTTTAAAGATATTCCTTTTAAGCCAGCGCCAGCGGTATCATTCAGGAAGGCATTATAACCACCCTCGATTAAGGTGCCGCTTATAGCTGTGAACGGAGCCATCTGGTCGCCGATGTATATTTGACCGTCAGGGGTAGTAACACGGAAAGCAACCTTTCTCTTGGCGTTCGGGTCTACAACATCCGAACAATCCTCTAACGATTCAAACCTGTCAAAAGTAATATTAGGAATGTTTCTTTTCTTATTTACACCCTGATTCACTCCGCCCACATAGGGCATTGACAATTTACCATCGATACAGACCACCTTAGTAGCACTGTGAATAGTGGACTCAAGTGTTTCTGCGTTTACGGTTACTTTATATGTGCGGTAAAGCTCACCCTTCAATGCATTTAGAACGGCGGTTCGAGTAGTGTCCACGTCATCAGGAGTGCCAAACGCAGCATTTGTTCTTTCGGCTCGTGTCTTCCACCAATTACAATTTTTAGCTTGGTCTAAGTTGCCAACAGAGTCTGGGAGGGGAGCATGGGTAAACTTCCATTGACCTGCTCCACAAATCTGTCCCCTTACTGCTGTTTTGGATATCTCACCGTCGCCACCAACAGGGTCTTCAGGGTCCTGAAGCTTGTTCCTTGTGATGGGAAATTTATGTCTATATTTTGGTCGTTCTAATACATGACTCTCAATAAGTTTGCGTACATTAGGAGAGAACTTAGCAGAAAATGGAAACAACTGCTGGATTATTTCATTCATTGAGGCATCAAGCCACTTATAATAATCTACATATTTTTCAAAATCAATAGTACTGTTCTTGACCCTGCGGAAGTAAAGCTCCCGCATTTTTTCCATTCGCTTGTAATCAATTCTATATTTATTTACCGGTTCGCCAATAAGATTATTGAACTCATCTATAGACGCAAACAATTGTAATATCTGAGCAGATACACTGTTATAGAGACTTTTCTCTACAGCAAAATAATAACTCTGCGGTCTTATTGAAAATCCAAATATAGTATCATCGACGTCATTAGCCTTCACCATATCATTTGAGTCAACATATTCTGGCTTTTGTAAGGCTGATGTATACACATATTGTTTTCTGGAAGGGTTATCACCCGATGTAAACCCTATACCTCTGCCTGTGTGTTGTCGAAGATTAAGAGAACTAAACAATGCTCCCTGATAAGTGGAGGGATAATCTCCGGAGTTAGAGCCAGATGAATAATCATATACCCCAATAAGACCTGAGGAGTTTGCAGTTGGGTTTTCTTCAAAATCCCAGTTTAGTGCCAAGGTCTGTATTTTGGGAATAAATACATTAGGTCCTACTGTCTGGTATTCAAATGTGTTTTGGTAAGGGTTTTTCCTACCAAAAGATTCGGCTGACTGAGCGTGAGAATCAATTTCTTCTCCCGTAATGTAATCAGTCCAATATTGTACTCGACCAATTCTTACATCGGATTTGGTGAGCACTGTTCCATCAAAGTTATTTCGATGGGCTCCAGCATAAATCCTTTTTGCACTGTTAAGAACAGCAGCACCTGCCGCATATGAAGAAGAAACTTGAAAAGAATTTCTTTTGATACCAGAGTCAAAATTAGAACCATAAAGCTCAATAACATATTGTAGAGATGCCGGTGGTGATGGTCCAACACCACCCTTTGTCATAGGGTAGTATCGAGGTCGAACACTCAGGGCAACATTCCACTTTTGATTATCATAGACGTCTTGATAAATGCTGCTGGTCAATAATGTTTGACCTGCTCTGTCTTTTACAATAAAGAAGGCGTCGGGACATTCGCTAACTGGGGTTGTTTTTTTCGAAAATGGCGAAGGAGATTTTACGGCATAAACTTGAAGACCAAAGTCGGCTGCCAAGGATGCCCAAGTTAGCGTAGTAGAGGTTGGACTATTATCACTTGGAGTATGAAAACCCATAAGCGACGAAGAAACAACAACAGGTAAATCATAATCTAGTATTTGAGTTTCTTGCTTGTCAGGGAAATATATTTGGGAAGCAAGTGTAAACGCATATTCATCTAATTCTGCTCCACTTGTTGATGGTACTATTAGACCAAAAGAATTAGCTGTAGAACCGCTATAAAATTGAAATACGCTGGCTTCGGCATCCGAAAAATGACGCAATCCTGAAAAGTCCAAAAACTTCTTTGGGCTGGATTGTGTATAGAAACTATCCTGTAACTTGAAATCTAGATTATTAGAATAGGTGTTTAGTGCAATAATGCTGTCACCTACTCCCATACATCGGATGAGATTGCGGATTGATTTAGCATTACCTTTACTCTTTAGGATACCGTTAAGGTTGTTATATATGTTTTTATACAACATATTCTTAATAGATACTAACCTTTGTTCAATATCTATTTGCTCATCTCGTTGACGAAATTGTGCTAAAGTTCCAATATTTTCAAACAGTTCGGGAGCTTCTATACCAAAATTTTCTAACAGTTTATCATTGTAAGGAAATTCATTAATATCAGTCGAAGTTGTCCCTGAAACATAGTTGTTTTGTTTTAATTTAGGAATGGCTGTCAATTGATTATGGATAGTGTCAAAATAACTACCGAGGATTTGTGTTAGACTTTGTAATTCTTTGTTTGTGTTTTCATCTTCTTCTCGTACCCAGTGAGGCACAGAGTTAATGAGCCGTGAATTGTTTCCACCATCATATGTGCTACCACTAAGAGTGAGTACATATTTAGAGTTAATATAAAGATTATTGTTGTTTCGGATGATAGGGTCGCCCTCTTCAACAACTGAAGTAATATTCAAGGAGTTTATAGCCGAACCTGTAGACCGACACTTACTGTCATAACCTACAAATTGTCCATTGGAAACTCTCCCTGAATAATCAAGCACTACACTATCTGTGCTAGCTGTTAGCGTAATACCTTCATTGAAAGGCATATAAACACCGAGGGCAACATTAGCTGAAAACTTGTCAGTGCCGCCATCAACATTGGTGAACCAGTTTCTACCTATTTCTTCGGGCGTTCTTTTTGTCTTCCAAAAACGAAATTCATCTATAGAGCCAGATAATTTTCCGTAACCTTCTTTTAGGTTGACATCGCCATCGTTGTAGCGGAGAGCACCCAAGTTAGCAATCATTGCACCTGTCACTTCATTGATTGCAGCGCCAGCACCTAGGTCTAATCCTGTTTCGATACATACTCCATCCACATAGAAATCGACAGTAGGATTACCAGTTGCAGGAGCGGTGTCAAAAGCAAAAGCATAATTTCTAAACTTACCATCGCATATTGTCAGACCACCGCCAGATGGAACTGCTAATTTAGTACACCCTACTGAGGAAGAAACAAGAGTAACAAAAAACCTATCCTCTGCACCGTCATCTATTTGAATTCTTAGCTGTCCTGATGTTGCTCCAGTTGTTAAACCATTATGGAGGTCAATAATGATTTGATTTTTTGATTCCACACTCGAATCTATGACTGCATCTTTTTTGAGAAAAAATTCTACAGTAGTTCCCGCAGCACCACCAAACTCAAGATTTGATGTACGCTTATCAGTAGTAGAATATTGGGTATTTAAATGAGGACCGCCCTTTATTTGAACATATTGTGGCAGCGATGACGAAAAGAACCCAGACGCATGACTAGTGTTTCCCAGGGTGCCATAATCATTACCAATACTGATAAATCCAGTACTAGTAGGGTATTTTTCATTGAAAATAAATTGTTCTAGCGGATTTAGACTGTTGTAAAATTCTGTCTTCTCTAAACTTGAACCATCATAAGGATAAAATCCAGCAATGTAATCAAAAGCATTGTCATAATATTTTTCGGCTGACCCAAAACGCACAAACTGGGCTGGATTTCCGTAATTAACATTTGGCAGAAACTCATCACGTTTCTTAAGAGCAGCCTTTAGATGAGGTTCAGACTCAATACCATCCCCAAGAGCACCTGGGGCTGAATCTTTTAAATACTTGCTAATAACTGTAGCTTGTTTATTGTTTCTGAATAAATCGCCGTATTTTCCCATGAGTTATTTTTCTTCTTCAGTAATTCTAAAAATAAAGCTAGCCGGTTGTTCAAGGTATTTATTGTTCAATAAATACGCTATCTTAATGCCATATGAATAGCCCTGCTCTAAACAAGAAGTATCAAACTTAAAGTAGCTCCCACTTACGTCATAAGACAAAAGAGTACCATCTTTGTTTGTACTTCCTGTTTGATAAGCAACTACTTCTAAGTCGTCTATCACTCGATAAATACGATAGTAAGCATTATTTATGATAGTTGGTTCTATAAAACTGTTTGCTTTTGTATAAATATTAGGTTCCCAATATTCAGAACGAGTAAAGACCCTAAACGTTGGCTCTTCTCCTTGGCGATATTCGGGCTTAAGGTTGGTAATACTAGTGACATATTCTTGCTCATAAAGATTAGTTGAAGTATTAAAAGACAACGGGTTAAAAGAACCTGTAAAATACTCGACCCTAGATGCACCAGAACCTGTGAACCAAACATCGAATAATATTGGGTTTGAACTGGAACAAGCAAAAGAAGCAGTGTATACCCCTTGTACAAAAGAATTGTTTTCTTTTAGTAATCTGGCTTTTGCAAACAAAGCAGCATTGCCACTTGATTTATCTTTTATCTGCAAGGGCAAGTCTACAGGACCAGAGGAACCAGTATAAATAGCCACCGATAATGAATTGCTACTCAATCCTGGAATATTCTTTAGCTCGCCCCTAATGTTGTTATACAGATAAAGTGTATTGATATTGTCTGCTGATGTTGCTACGCTACTGGATATATAAAAATTGCCTCTATTATCCTTACGGGATGAGTCCCAGATTGCTTCTATAGTTGGTCTCTTATGAAAAAATTCAGATGTTCTAGAAAAGAACATTTTAGTAAATAATGTATCTGAACCTGAAACTACCGATGGTTGCATCCGAACCAACAATCCATAGTTAGGAGTACTATCAAGCCATTTGTACACTATTTGAGAAATATCTAACTGCATGTCTTCTAAGCCTGTAGCAAAATAATAGCTGGTTTTAGAATTAGCGTCATTACGAATTGCAGAGCCTGTTGTTGTCCACGGGGTTCCTTCCGCTGCATTCACCCAGTTAGAAGCCCCAAGGTCTGTATAATTGTCCATATCTAACCCACGACCCTCATTCCACGGCTGATTAAGCATACAAATATCCAAACTATAGCTCAATGGAGTACTATTTCCGTGCGGAGCATTATAAAGATTTAACATATACTTTACGCTTGCAGTATCTGAAGGTAACGAACTTGCACTTATATCTGCCTGAAGACTATCAATGGGAAACTGAATTATAAACCTACTCTGTTCAGCGTTGGCTGCGTTTGCAGATGTAGGGATTGAAGTATTTAAGGATGCCGATGTCTGTCCGTGAATTACAAATGTCTCAAGAATATCAGCAGCACCCATATTAGCATTAGTGCCACGATTAAGTAGGTTTTCCTTAAACGCATTTGTTATAGTGTTATCTTTAGTAGCATAGTATTTTTTTATTGCCATTTTATCTTACAACTCCTGTGACGTCCACATCAGGTAAAAGAACTTCAGCTACTGAATTTTCCGGAATTTTTAGAAAACGACCATCATCTGACATATTATCTAGTACATTAAATTCGACAGGGCTGTATCCTGAAGTTGCTTTGTTTATTATCTCTACGTTAGTAGTATCTACTACTCCAGGAACATCGTTCAAAAGCTTGTATATCTCGGAAATATATACAGCTTCACCAATATTGAACTTTACATTCAGGTAATCATTTTTTAGCTTTTCAACACAAGACTGGAGGATTTCGTATCTATTAGCACTCAATTCGGGTAATACCTCAAAATTAATTCCAATATTTATTATTTGACCATCTAAAATATCTATGGTATCATTTATCATTTTATATTGTATTAGCCATTCCTTTAAGTTTTCTTTTAGTATACTGTTGGGAACCACAAAATTTCCATTGATATTCTCTGACAGAACATACAAATTTAAGTTTCTTTTTACCGAATCTTTATCTCTTACTACATTAACTCTTTTGATTTTGCCAAATTTTGATGGCATTCTATATGATAAGTTAATGTAATCATTTCGAGTGACGGCTCGGTTTTGAGCGGCTTGACTACCGAATGCTTGAACTCTTACCTCTTCAGGTGTCAGAGGTTCCGTATCTCCAAGAATAGGAGTTTCATTCTCTACTTCCAAAGACGCAATAACGTCTGCAATTAAAGCCTGAGATAGAGAAGCTTGATTTTGAAATCTATAAGTTGGATTGACTACAGAATTTACAGCACCCACAGCAGCGTTTACTGTTTCAGATGTATTAGCTGTGTACTCTACTGACAGGATTGTATTAACAGGGACAACTCCAAACTTATCAGACTCAATTAATTTAGTAGGGTCAAACGTTTCATCAGTAACATAATTTCTACCAGTAATATCTAAAGTTACGCTAGACGGGTCAGCAATAGGATTAGTAGTTATATTCTCAGCGGAACCATAACCAAACTGAAGATAAGTATCATCTGCAACATCTCTTTCAATCACAAATCTTCGAGGAGCAGGTACTGTCCTAATTATATAAGGGACGGCTGCTCGATTATCATCTGTGTTTACAAGTTCTTTAAATACTATATCCTGACTGAGATGAGAAACTTCAAAATATTCATTACCTTGGCTGTCAACAACTGAAGTAATATCTGTAATGTTTGACTGGTCTAATTTGAGTCTCAAAAATCTTTGATAATTTCCTACTGTTATAGATTGCACAAATCTCTCGCCAGACACCACTTGCCCAAAAGCCTTAACAGCAAAAAAGGTAGGATTACCTGTTGTGCTATCAACTCGTGCCACGGTTACTTTATTGTTAGAGTCACTGAAATCTACATTTTCTACCAAAGTAAAAGTAGCACCACTGCTCGACCCGAGAACAGTACCACCTTCAAGAATTGGCAAGTAATTTAAGTCTGGTCCTCTAGTGTTAGTATTAGCTGGAACAATAATATAAAAAGAGCACTGCCCTGTAGAACGAGCCGCACCAGGATATCGGTATCCTACACTCTCAGCCAGTCGGACTATATTTCCAAATTCAATAGCGCTGTCCAAAAAGGATTCATTGGTTTGATAGTCGGCATAAAATGAAAGCTGGTCTCCGACATAAGCAACCAAATCCATCATCAAGGAACCAAAAGAGGCTTCATTAAAATCCTTAAATGTTGTTGGGTAATATCTTTTTGCGTAATTTACCAAATCCTCTTTGATAGATTCGAAATCACGACTTGTATAATTGATTGGTCTTTTTGCCATATTCCTACCGCCTTTTTAAATAGTGTTTGATACAGTTATTTTTAGCTCATCGGAACCATTATAGGGAAGTATGTTATATTTTATCACTACCACTATTTCATTAAGACCTATTGTTACGTCTTCAGTACTAGTAATAAAATCAACAGATTCTAAGTTGATAACTGGCAAATAGATGCTGGTTTGTTCTGCTATTCTTTCAGCAACTTGATTGAAAGTGTCATTGTTTATGTTCTCAAACAAAAAATTGTAAATACCTACCCCAAACTCGGGCAACATTACTCTCTCTCCAGGAGAAGTCAACACTAAGTTCTTGAAATTCTGTTTTATAGCTTCAAGAATAGTTTTGTTTAATTTATATGGACCGTCTTGACTGTCGTAAGCCAAAGGTAGTCCTACAGATATGCCTTGTAATTTACTCATACTATATGTACCTGCTCAAAGTATTTATTTCCCCTTGAATTCTTGCTATGTTTATCGCTATTCTATCCCTCTCCCTTTCAGCCTCAGCACCAAACCCGACAACCCGAGCAGCTTCAAAGAGGTCCGGAGCACTCATAAAACCGCAAATTTTCAAAAGTAGACTTCTAACCTGACTTCGCACTATCCTAGTCGAGGCTTCCACTGAGGTGTGTTCGCC
>MDTG01126926.1_pt1 | contig 15112 bp, 13 predicted proteins | sample 811421 | NCBI WGS metagenome assembly MDTG01 (sample SAMN05326645, study PRJNA326480) | marine metagenome | isolation source: seawater | place: Pacific Ocean: South East | collected 2011
CTGCCGGCTGCTCACGGTCCAGCGGATCAGGTACTGGATCAGCGTCTTGGGCACGCCGGAATTGAGGGCGTAGTGGCTCATCTGGTCGCCGACGCCATAGGTGCACCAGCCAAGGGCCAGTTCGCTCAGGTCGCCGGTGCCGATGACGAAGCCCTTATGATGGCCCGCCAGGCGGAACAGGTAATCGGTGCGCAGCCCTGCCTGGACGTTCTCGAACGTCACATCGTAGTGCGGTTCGCCGTCGGCGAAGGGGTGTCCCATGTCCTCCAGCATCTGCCGGGCGGCGGGCCTGATGTCGATTTCCTCGGCCGTGCAGCCAAAGGCTTCCATCAGCTTCCAGGCGTTGGACTTGGTCTCGTCCGAAGTGGCGAAGCCCGGCATGGTGTAGGCACGGATGGTGGAGCGGGACAGGCCGAGCATGTCGCATGCCTTGGCCGCCACGATCAGCGCGTGGGTGGAATCGAGCCCGCCCGAAATCCCGATCACGAGGCTTTCCGGCTTCGTCGCCGTGATCCGCCGCATGAGCGCATCGACCTGTATGTTGAACGCCTCGTAGGCATCGTGGTCCAGCATGTCCTGCCGGTTGGGGACGAAGGGAAAGCGGCGGATGGGGCGGCGAAGGCCGATGTCGCCGCGTTCGTAGGTGTGTTCGAAACCGATGGTGCGGTAGATGTCCTCGGGCCGTCCGGCATCTTCGGCGGCATCGTTGAACGTGCCCATCCGCATCCGCTCGTTCAGGATACGGCGCGTGTCGACATCGGTGACGCACAGCTCCGGCTCCAGTTCGAAGCGCACGCTTTCCACCATCAGGTCGCCCAGTTCGTAGATCATGCCCTGGCCGTCCCACGAAAGGTCTGTCGTGCTCTCGCCGAAACCGCTGGCGGAATAGGCATAGGCGCAGACGTTGCGGCTGGAACTGGCGCGGCTGAGCAGGTGCCGTTCGTCCGACTTGCCGATGGTAATGTTGCTGGCGGACAGGTTCAGGAGGATGGTGGCACCGGCGAGCGCGGCCATCGTGCCGGGCTGGACCGGGCTCCAGAAATCCTCGCAGATCTCGATGCCGAAAGTGAAGCCGGGCAGGTTCTGCGCAGCGAAGATCAGGTCGACTCCGAAAGGCACTTCCGCCCCGTTCACGCCGATCCACAGGTCGCGGCAATTGTTGCCGCGCGCGAACCAGCGCTTTTCGTAGAACTCGCGGTAATTGGGCAGATAACTCTTGGGCACGGCGCCCAGCACCTCGCCATGGGCGATCACCACGGCGCAGTTGTAGATGCGCCCATTGCGACGCAGCGGCGCGCCGATCACCAGCACCGGGGTCAAATCCTCGCTGGCCGCGCGGATTTTCTCGATGCGCGCTTCCACGCTATCCAGCAGGGCGGCCTGGATATGCAGGTCGTCCAGTGCGTAGGAGGACAGGCACATCTCCGGATAGAGCAGCAGGTCCACGTTCTGCTCGTGCGCCATCTTCGCCTGGGCGATGATGCCATCGGCATTGTAGGCTACATCGGCGGTGCGAACCTTGGGCGTGCTGGTGGCAATGCGCACGAAGCCGTGCGTGTGCAGGTCGAAGAAGGGGTGCGTATCGGCGCTCATGCGTCGATCTGCTCGGCGATGAGATCAAGCGCGGTGTCGAGTGCGGCAATGCGCACGCCCTGGCGACCCTGCGGGCCGAAATGGCATTCCTTGTGGTTCATCGCGCCACCTTTGCTGCAACATGCGAAATGGACAAGCCCTTCCTCTCCCTCGTCGTCTTTTCCCGGCGGGCCGGCGTAACCGGTAATCGACAGTGCCACGCGTGCCCTGGCGCGAGACAGGGCCCCGCGCGCCATCGCGATCGCCACCTCCCGGCTGACCGCGCCGCAATCCGTCACCATCTGCCGGTCCAGCCCAAGGAGATCGCACTTTGCCTCGTCGGAATAGACGATGAAGCCGCGCTCGAAGATGTGGCTGCAACCGGGAATGTCGGTGAGCAGGGCCGACAGCAATCCGCCGGTGCAACTCTCGGCCGCAGTTATCGGCATGTCCGCCTCGCAGGCCTTCTCCAGGACGTCGCGAGCCTTTTCCTGCAGTTCGTGCGGCAAGGCCGGGCCAAGCGTCTCCGCCATTGGTTTTCTCCTGCATCCCAGTGTCGGAAATATACGACAGGTGCCGGGGCGAAGTTCCGCGCGGATGCGGAACCGCCACCTGCGCGGCCCATTGGCAAGGGTAGGACAAGGGGAGACGTGCATGTCGCTCGAACGCTCGATGGGGCTGGGCAACCTGATATTCTATGGAACCGGCACCATCCTGGGGGCCGGCATATTCGTGGTGATCGGCGAGGTGATGGGAAAGGCCGGGCCGGGGGCACCGCTGGCCTATGGCGTGGCCGGACTTGTCGCCGTGTTCACGGCGCTGTCCTTCGCCGAGATTGGCGCACGCATCCCGACAGCGGGCGGCGCGATCGACTATGTGGAGGAAGCATTCGGCACGTCCCGCGCGCTGCCTTCCGTGGCAGGATGGATGCTGATCGCTGCCAACATCGTCTCCGGCGCGACGATCTCAACCGGTTTCGTCAGCTATCTCGCCAGTTTCGTCGACGTTCCGCACTGGATCGCAACGCTGGGCATCGTCGGCCTTGTGGGCGGCATCTCGATCGTCGGCATGAAGCAGAGCGCCTGGTTCATGACCATCACCACGGCGCTGGGCCTTGTCACCCTGCTGGCTATCCTCTGGCTGGCGCGGGACGGTCTCATGGCCTGGCCGGGCACGCTGATGAGCGGAGAGGCATTCTCGGGCGGGCAGGCGTGGAGCGGCATCCTGGCGGGCGCTTTCCTGGCCATCTATTCCTTCATCGGGTTCGGCGACATGGCGCAGACGGCGGAGGAACTGAAAGAGCCCAAGCGCAACCTGCCGCGCGGCATCATCGTCACCATTGTCATCGTCTTTGTCTTCTACCTCGCCATCGCGGCTGCATTGGGCGGGCGGAGCGATATCGGCGAAATTGCCGAGGCGGATGCGCCACTCGTCTACGCCGCGGTGCAGGACCAGGGGCTGCTGCAGACGGTGCTGGTGATTGCCAGCCTGCTGGTGATCGTCAACGGCGCTTTGACCCAGGTGGTTGCCGCCAGCCGCCTGCTGATGGACATGGGCCGCGACGGGCGCAGCGGAATGCCCGGCTGGCTTGGCTCAGTAAGCGAGCGGACGGACACGCCGGTGATCGCAACCCTGATTACGACCGGGATCGTGCTGGCGCTCGCGCTGTTCATTCCGCTGGGCACGCTGGCGAGCGGCACCAGCCTCGCCATCCTGATCGTCTTTGCCATGGTCAATGCGGCCCTGTGGCGATTGAAGAACCGCAACCAGCCCGACGACGTGCCGAACCTGTGGAAGGCGGTGCCGATTCTGGGCTGTGCGTTCTGCGTGCTCACCATCGTCGGACAGGTCATCTTGTGGACCACGGGCCTCTGACGAAAAACGCCGCCGCTCCGCGGGACTGGAGCGACGGCGTCACAGGAGAAATAACTCCGCTCGGGACTTAGCGGCAGCGAGCCTCGCCGCGGTCGATTTCGCGTCCGAGCACGGCGCCGAGCGCTGCGCCCAGGACGGTGCCGACGGTACGGTCGCCGCGGGTGTCGATGGTCCGTCCGACCAGTGCGCCACCGGCGGCACCGATGATCAGGCCGGTCGTGCCGTTGTCACGCTCGCAGTAGTAACGGCCATCGCGGCCCTGCCACACGCGGTCGCCGCGGCGCACGCGGCGCGGTTCGTAATAGCGGCCACGGTCATCGTAGACGCGGTGGCGGCGGTCGCGGTCGCGATAGCGGCGGTCACGGCGATCGTCGCGATCGTAGCGGACCTCGTAACGGTCATAGCGGTCATAACGGTCATGCCGGTCGTTGTCGCGATAACCATGCGCCGGTGCCCAAGGCGGCGGTCCGCCCTGCGCGATGGCGGGGGCGGCGGGGATGGCCAGCGAGGCGGCGGCGATTGCTAGAAGTGTCTTTTTCATGGGCTTTACCTTTCCGATTCGACATCGCTCGGGTGTCTGAGAGCCCTTTTCGTTCAGACAGGTGATACTGAAGATGAACGACCCGTTGGGTTTTGAAAATTGCGACGAGCCGTTTTCTGCCGCGGTTCAGCCGTGTTTTCTTGCAGTTATGGCGATCCAGTCGCGCTCTACCTTGTCGAGGCCGCCGTCGCGGTAATCCTCCACCTCTTCCAGGTGCCAGCCGGCATCGCCGTAGAGGTCGAGAAGATGCTGCCGGGGGGAGAAGTTATAGAGCCGCCCGAACTTGTCGCGATCGTCGCCGTCGCCCAGCTTGTAGTTGGCGAAGAACAATCCGCCGGGGCGGACGGCGCGATGAACGCGCGCCAAAACGTCGCCAAGTCCCGCCAATGGCTGGTGGTGCAGCGAGGCATGAGCCCAGACCGCACCATAGGCTTCCACTGCGTCGAGGTCCTCGAACCTCAGCAGGCGCACGTCCTGCCCGGTGCGCTCTCGCGCTTTCTTCGCCATGCCCTTCGAGCCATCAGTCAAGTCGACGCTGAACCCCCGCTCGATCATCCGGCTGGCATCGCGCCCACCGCCGCAGCCGAGTTCGAGGATGTGCGCGCCGTCGGGCAACTGGTCGAGGAAAGCATCGAGATACCGCGCCGGCCCCTGTGCGAAGCTCATCGTATAGCTGGGCGCTTCCCGATCATAGAAAGCGAGGGTGGCTTCGTCGGTCATGAAGCAGATAACTAACGCGGGCTTTGCATGGCGGGCAAGCAGAAGTAGGCTTTCCGCTAAAGGGGGCGGTCATGGTCAATCACGCAAGCGGCGCAGCGCCCGTCACGGCCACGGAGCGGCTTGGCGAACTCGATGTCTTGCGCGGCTTCGCGCTTCTTGGGGTGTTGCTGGCCAATGTGCTGGAGGCTGCCTATCCGCCGTGGCTGGCGACCTAGGCGCAGCTTGCGGCCTTGCCGACTTCCGACCTGGACAGCACGGTATTCTTTCTCGAGCAGTGGCTGGTCTACGGCAAGGCCAACACGATCTTCGCCACTCTGTTCGGCATCGGTATCTGGGTCCAGCTGGAAAGGTTGCGCGCACGCGGCGGTGATTTTGAACGCATCTACGTTCGGCGTTTAAGCATCCTGCTGGCGTTGGGCGCCTTTCACGCGATCTTCATCTGGGTCTGGGACATCCTGCACCTCTACGCCCTGGCCGGCTTTGCGCTGTTCTTCATGCGCAAGCTGAGCGCGCGCGCATTTCTCGTTCTCGGCCTGTTACTCGCCATTCTTGGCGAACTACTGATCTCCCTCATGGTCGATACCGTCGGTTTGCCCGACTACGCGGGGCTCTATTTCAGCGATACTGCGATTGTCGCCCGGCAGACGGCAAGCCAAGCTGGCGACTATCTGGCGCTGCTGGAGATATTCACGAAGATAACCTTTTTTGCCTGGATCGGGCAGGGCGTGATTGTCGGCTGGGCATTGTACGCGCTCGGGCGCTTCCTGCTGGGTGCCTTTATCGCGCGCAAGGGATGGATCCGACGCGCAACCGAACTGCGCAAGAGCTATATCCTTACCTTGCTGGTAGCGCTCCCTGTCGGACTGGGCGGGCAGTATATCGTTGCGTCGGTTAACACCGGCGCGATGAACACGCCGGGCGACCTCGAGTGGGTGCTGACACTCCTGCACGAGGTCAGCAAGCCGATCCTGAGCCTCGCCTACGGTTGCGCCCTGATCCTGGTGTTTCATTCTGCGGCGAGGCCACTGGTGGTGCTGTTCGGGCCGGTCGGGCGCATGGCGCTGACCAATTACGTCTCGCAGAGCTTCTTCATCGGCTACCTGCTGTTCGGCATCGGGCCGGGCCGTGCGCTGGCGGGATACGCCGGAACCGCCCATCTGGCCGTCCAGTCACTTTATTTCTTCGCGTTCCAGATAGCCTTCAGCGTCGTCTGGCTGCGGCTGTTCAACTACGGACCGCTGGAATACCTTTGGCGCTGGGCTACCTACGGGCGGCGTCCGCGCCTCGTGCGGACGAGCGCGGCTGAAGCTCAGCCTGCCTGAGCAGCCGCTTCCGCTTCCTCGCGATCGCGCTGGGCCCGACTCTTCTTCTCGGCAGCAGTCTTCAATTGGCCGCAAGCCGCATCGATATCGCGGCCACGCGGGGTGCGGACGGGGGCGGAGATGCCGCCTTCGAACACGATGTCGGAAAAGCGCTTGATCCGCTCCGGCGTCGAGCACTCGTACGCAGCGCCGGGCCACGGATTGAACGGGATGAGATTGACCTTGGCGGGCAGCTTGTAGGCTTTCAGCAGGCGGACCAGTTCGCGCGCGTCATCGTCGCTGTCGTTCTTGTCCTTCAGCATCACGTATTCAAAGGTGATGCGCCGGGCGTTGCTCGCGCCGGGATAGTCCGCGCAGGCCTGCAGCAGTTCTTCCAGACCGTACTTCTTGTTGATCGGCACGATCTCGTCGCGGATTTCCTTGGTCACCGCGTGGAGTGAGACGGCAAGGTTCACGCCGATCTCCTCGCCGCAGCGGGCCATGGCGGGCACGACGCCGCTGGTGGACAGCGTGATGCGGCGCTTGGAGAGGGCCAGACCATCGCCGTCCATCACCAGTTGCAGCGCATCGCGCACGTTGTCGAAATTGTAGAGCGGCTCACCCATGCCCATCATCACGATGTTGGTGAGCAGGCGGCCGTCGGCAGTGTACTCGGCTTCGTTCTCGTCGCCCAGGTCGTCCATCCGGCCCTTGGGCCATTCGCCAAGAGAGTCGCGTGCGAGCATCACCTGGCCCACGATCTCGCCCGGCGTCAGGTTGCGCACGAGGCGCATGGTGCCGGTGTGGCAGAAGCGGCAGTTGAGCGTGCAGCCGACCTGGCTGGAAACGCACAGGGTGCCCCGGTCCGCATCGGGGATGAAGACCATCTCGAACTCGTGTCCGTCGCTGGTCTTCAGCAGCCACTTGCGCGTGCCGTCGGTGGAATGCTGCGCCTCCACCACGTCCGGGCGGCCGATGACGAAACGTTCCGCCAGCCACGGGCGCATCGTCTTGGCGATGTCGGTCATCGCCTCGAAATCGGTGACGCCGCGGTGGTAGAGCCAGTGGAACACCTGCTTGGCGCGCAGCTTGGCCTGCCGCTTGTCCAGCCCTGCGCCTTCGAAAAGCGCGGTGATGTCCTTCTTCGGCAGGCCGATCAGGTCCACGCGTCCATCTTCGCGCGGCGTGATGTCACGCGCGACGGGAACCGGATCAACCTGTCCGGGAATGCTCATCAGTGTCGTATCGGCCATGGGAACCGCGCATATAGGGATAAGCACCCCGTTTGGGAAGCGGGCGCGGAATCTGCCTTTCAGGGTTGGTTCCGCAGGCTGTGTCGGTGAGCCGAGAAGTATGATCGACTAGCTGCGGGGAACCGCGTTTTCCGCGCCGGATCGGGCTTCGCATGCGCCGAATTGTGTTCGATTGGTGCGCCCTTCGGGTTTTTCCGAAGCGTTCCCGCCGCTCGTCGAGCAAATATGTCGTTCTGTCGAGCAACAATGTTGCTGAAAAACCACACCGGAATTGTTGTGAAAGGTTAATGAAACGAAGTCCGCCTGCGCTTCATTCTGGCTGTCCAAACGCGGGAAAATCCGCGTTTTTGAATACGAATGGAGACTACAATGAAAAAGGGTATCGCACTCATCCTCGCAACCGCATCGGCAACGGCCCTGGCCGTTCCCGCCGCCGCGCAGGACAACTCGGCTTTCACCGGCCCGCGCATCGAAGGCATCGCCGGCTATGACATCAGCAAGGCCGGCAGCGACGTCGACAACGAACTGAACGACGAGGACGACGAGTCCATCGACGGCTTCATGTACGGCGTGGGCATCGGTTACGATTTCCCAGTGGGCGACCGCGTGGTGCTGGGTCTCGAGGCCGAAGGCACCTTCTCGACCGCTGAAACCGAAGTCGTCGATGGCGACCTCGAAGACCTCGGCTTCGGTGCCGAACTCGACACGGGCCGCGATCTCTACGTCGGCGCGCGTGCGGGTGTCGTCGCCGGCGAGAACCTGCTGCTCTACGCCAAGGGCGGTTACACCAACGCTCGCTACAACCTGCTGGCCGATGACGGGACGACCGAGCTCGAAACCGACGTCGACCTCGACGGCTGGCGCGTCGGCGCTGGCGCAGAATACGCCATGAGCGAGAACACCTTCGTGAAGCTGGAATACCGGTATTCCAACTACACCGAGGGTGAGTTCGACTTCAACGACGACGACTTCTTCGATTCCGACACCGGCGAAAGCGACCGCTTCGACGCAGACCTGGACCGTCATCAGGTTGCCGTTGGCTTCGGCCTGCGCTTCTGATCGAAGCCTGATGTGAATGAAACGGGGCCGGGAGGAGCAATCCTTCCGGCCCTTTTTCTTTGCGCGCTATCGAGAGGCGCAGCCCACGCTGGCGGCGTCGAGCGCTGTTGCCGCGCCTTCCAGCGAATAACGATCGGTGAAGCGGTTGCCGCGATTGTCGGTGGCGCTGATGCTCATGCGGTTGCCGCTGCGCATCGCGGCGACGATGGCGGCATCATCGCTGCCATCCACGGCCCAGCCTTCGTTGCCGCCGCCTGTCAGGTCGAACCGCTGGCTGCCTATGGCGAGGCGCAGGCGCGGGCTGTCCGACAATTCCCGGCTCAGGTGGAAATGCACTTGTCCGCGCACTCGGCGCTCAGGCCAAGTGCCGACGCTGGCGTAGGGTTCGAAGTCGCGCCGGTTACGACTGTCCACCGCTTCCGCGATGGCATAGCAACGCGGCACCTCCGCATCGCGAAAAGCGCCCCATTGTCCGAACACGCCAAGACTATCCTTCGCGGCGACAGGCGTTGCGAAGGCGAGCAGGGCAAGCGGAATGAGAAGTCGCTTCATGCCCGTTCTATAGCCGACTGTATCGCGCCTGTGGAATCTCGAAAATCGTATCATCTGAATCCGGTTTTTCTGGAATTTTCGCGGGATTTCTGCAATATGAATGCAACGGGAAGGGGCATCCGGAAAAATTGACCCGAACTTGGAAAGGACGCCCTCGGCCGCTCGCCGGGTGGTGAGCGATACGATGAGCCTGCTTGCCGATTACAACCTGCCATTCGCGATCGCCTTTGGCCTGATGGTTTGTGCATTGGTGCTCCAGCTGATCGGCCTTGGCGACTTCGATTTCGGCGGCGACATCGAACTGGACGTCGACGCGCCGGACTTCGATGCGAACGCGGCGGAAGTGCCCGATGCCGGGTTTGGCGGAGCCTTGCTGACCCTGCTGGGGCTGGGCCGGGTTCCGCTGATGGTATGGCTGATGGTCTTCCTGCTGCTGTTCACCGTGGTGGGCATGGGCATCCAGGTGTTCGCCACCGATCTCACCGGAAACCCGCTCTACCCGTGGCTGGCCGCGCTGTTTTCCGGCGGGGCGAGCCTGCCGCTGACGGCTACGCTGGTGCGTCCGCTCGGGAACATCCTGCCGCAGGACGAGACGAGCGCCGTGGGGCTGGGCAGCCTTGTCGGGCGGCGCGGAACCGTGACCACCGGGAAGGCCGAGCGTGGCTCTCCCGCAAGAACGAAAGTGCGCGACCGTCATGGCCACGCGCATTACGTAATGCTCGAGCCACATGAGGATGCGAGCACAATCCACGAGGGGGACGAGGTATTGCTCGTGCGCCGCGAGGGAGGCGTCTTTTTCGGCGTCCCCCTGGCAGAGCGCAAGCTGGCGCCAGTGTCCTGACACTAGATAACGACAGGAGAAGACATGGAAGGATTACTGGATCTCGGCTTCGTGACATTGCTGGGAGGGGCCATCGCGGTCCTCGTCATCATCATCTTCCTGCTGAAGATGTATCGCCGCGCCTCGAAGGAAATCGCATTCGTGCGGACCGGCGTCGGCGGCGAAAAGGTCGTGATGAACGGGGGCGCGCTGGTGTTCCCGATCTTCCACGAGACCATGCCCGTCAACATGAACACGCTGGTGCTGAGCGTGGTGCGCCGGGATGGAGAGGCGCTGATCACGCTCGACCGGCTGCGCATCGACGTGAAGGCGGAGTTTTACGTCCGCGTGAAGCCCGACAGCGAGGCCATCGCCATGGCCGCGCAGACGCTGGGCCAGCGCACGATGCAGCCCGAAATGCTGAAGGACCTGGTCGAGGGCAAGTTCGTCGACGCGCTGCGCTCCGTCGCTGCGGGCATGACCATGAACGAGCTGCACGAACAGCGCGCAGACTTCGTGCAGAAGGTGCAGCAGGTCTCCTCCAACGACCTCGCCATGAACGGCCTGGAACTTGAGTCCGTATCGCTGACGGGTCTGGACCAGACCAGTATCGAGCATTTCAACGCCAACAACGCCTTCGACGCTGAGGGTCTGACCAAGCTGACCGAGCAGATCGAGGCGCGCAAGAAGCTGCGCAACGATATCGAGCAGGACACCCGCGTACAGATGGAGACGAAGAACCTCGAGGCGGCGCAGAAGAGCTTCGAGATCAGCCGCGATACTGAATATGCCCGGCTTGAGCAGGAGCGCGAAGTCGAAGTGCGGCGCGCCGCGCAGATGTCCGAAATCGCCAGCCAGCAGGCTGAACGCCAGCGCGAGGCCGATGCCGCGCGGATCGAAGCGAAGAAGCTCGTCGACGCGCAGCAGATCGAGGCCGACAGGCTGGTGGAGGAACGCCGGATCGACCAGGTCCGCGCGCTGGAGATCGCCAGGCAGGAGCAGCAGATCGCGGTGCAGAACAAGTCCCGCGAGGAAAGCCAGGCCAAGGCCGAAGCCGACGAAGCGCGCGCCAAGGCCGTCGCTGCCGAGGAACAGGTCGCCACGGCCCGCGAAAGCGAGATTGCCGAGCGTCAGAAGAAGATCGAACTGATCGAGGCGGCCAAGCAGGCAGAGCGGGACGCGATCAAGATCCGCGTCGATGCCGAGGCCGATAAGGATGCCGCCACCAACCGCGCCGAAGCCGCCCGCATGGCCGCCAAGGGCGAGGCCGATGCCACCAAGCTGCTGGCCGAAGCCGACCGCGTGAAGTTCGAAGTGGAAGCTGCCGGCCAGCGCGCCGTCAACGAAGCGGCGAACATCCTGTCGATGGAGCAGATCAGCCTGCAGACCAAGCTGGCCCTGCTGAAGGTCCTGCCCGAGGTTATCCGCGAGAGCGCGAAACCGATGGAAGCGATCGATTCGATCAAGATCGTGCAGGTCGACGGCCTTACGCAGAAGTCCGGAGCGCCGGGAACCACAGTAAACGGCACCGGCGGCGGATCGGGCAACCTCGCCAACGATGCCGTGGCCGCAGCGCTCGCCTACCGCGCGCAGGCACCCGTGCTGGACGGGCTGATGAAGGAACTCGGCCTCGATGGCAGCTCGCTCGGCAAGCTCGTGGAAGGCGCGGCCAACGGCAATGCCGCGGCCGATTTCATTGCCGAAGCGGAAGTGGCGGACGAGAAGGCCACCCCTTCGCTCTTCGATGCCGATGCCGAGGCTGGCGACAAGGATGGTAAAGGCGAAGCTGCCGAATAGTCGCAGTTCGTCTGGACAAGAAAGGGCCTCCGGTTCGCGCCGGGGGCCTTTTTGCTGGTGAAGACTACTCGCCGATCAGGTCGAGCCAGGCAACCACGTCGTTGTCGGTAGCGATGTAGAGGCCTTCCTGCACCTCCGCCGACTGCGCGTCGGCAATCTTCATCGCTTCCGCCAGCGGACCGTAGAACAGGGTGTTCGCCGCTCCGCCTTCGGGGCCGCCGTCGAGGTGATAGAGCCGCACGGTTGCATCCATGTAAGTCGTGCGCATCAGTCGTCCCGCTCCATTTTCGCACCGTCCAACTGGCGTCGGGCGCGTAAATCTTCCGCCTTCCGGGCCTGCTGCTCGGCCCTTCCCACGCCGTGCTGTGCGCGGGCAGAGGCGGCGTCTTTTTCCCTCGCCGCGCGGTCGCGCCGCTTGCGGGCCATGCGCAGGTTTATCACTTCGGCCACGGCTCAGGCACCCTTTTCGGGATAGGTAATGGCAACCACTTCCCATTCCTTTTCGCCGCCCGGCAGGCGCACGGTGCGAAGATCACCCACCTGCGCGCCGCGCAGGGCACGGGCGATGGGGCTGGACCAGCCGACCAGGCCCTTGCCTGCGTTCTGCTCCTTGTCTCCCACGATGGTGAGCGTGCGCTCCTCGTCGTCCTCGTCCGCAATCGTCACGGTCGCTCCGAAGAACACCCGGCTCTTGTCCGGCTGCTGGCTGGGGTCGACCACCTTGGCGTGCTTCATCACCTTGGCGAGAAAAGCCAGCTCCCGGTCGATCTCGCGCATCTTCTTGCGCCCGTAGAGGTAATCGCCGTTCTCGCTGCGATCGCCGTTGCCGGCGGCCCAGCTGACGATCTCCACGATCTCGGGACGCTCCTTGCCCAGCAGGTGATCGTAACGGTCCTTCAGCGCGGCGAGGCCTGCGGGGGTGATGGGCTGGGTGTTGTCCGGAGAGGGCATGGACACGCTATAAAACGAAACAGCATTTGCTCAAGCTTTGCCGCTCGTCGAAGCCTGCGCCTCACGCAAACGCGAGATGGGACGCGCCCATCGAAGCGGCGGCACTGCGCCCGCGCAACGCCGCCCTGTTCGCCTGAAACCGAGAAACCTAGCGCAGAAAGTCGGTCACGTGGCGCGGCTCTCCGGCGCGGCCGGTGCGGTCGGGATAGAGGTGTTCGTAGACCACCGCGTTTTCCACCACGCGCTGCACGTAGTTCTTCGTCTCGAAGAAGCCGATCTGCTCGATCCACTTGAGCCAGTCGCCCGTCACCCGCGGGTCACCGTTCTCGCGCAGCCAGCGGTTCACGTTGCCGGGACCGGCATTGTAGGCCGCGATGGCGAGCGGATAGCTGCCGTCGTAATAGGAAATCAGCCGCTCGATGTGGTTGGAACCCAGCATCATCGCATATTGCGGATCATCGATCAGGCGGCTTGCCGAATACTGCACGCGGGCGCGGCGCGCCTCTTCCTGCGCGGTGGCGGGCATGAACTGCATGATGCCGCGCGCACCGGCGTGGCTGATGGCGTTTTCGGCAAACTGGCTCTCCTGCCGGGCCAAGGCGTGGATCATGGTCCAGTTGGTGCCGGGGGGCGTATCAAGCGTGGGATAGCCGATGCGGGTGAAGCCCTCGTGCCCGTGCTCCATCGCGGAGTCGGCGAGGTTCACGGCAAGGTCGCGGCGGCCGATATCGCGGGCGAGTTCGGCAACCAGCACATGCTCGGCCACTGTCTCCGCCTGGTCGGCGATGGAGCGGTAGAAGCGAATGCCGGTGCTCCACGGCGCATCGCGGGCGACTTCGGAAACGGCGCGGGTGATCGGCTGGTTGAGGAACGCCTGGCGTTCCGCCTCGGTCGGAGTGCCCTGCGGCATCCGGTCGAAGCTGGGCACGTCGCGGCCCAGCCGGTCGAGCGCCATCAGTCCGTAAAACTTGTCGGCATAGTCGGCGGCCATCTCGTAATGGCGCGTCGCCTCCGCCGTGTTCCCGGCGCGGCGATAGGCCTCGCCAGCCCAGAAGAAGCCCTTGGAGCGGGTCTGCGGTGTGCGCGCGGCTGCACCGTACTGGTAGAACAGCGGCGCGGCGGCGGACCCGTCGCCGAGTTGCCAAAGGGCGTTGGTGCCGCCCAGCCACATCAGCGAGGTGTAATCGTCGCGCAGGCGGTATTCGCCGGTGGAGATGTCGTAGCCCGGTTCGAAAGCCTCGATCGCGCGCTGCGCCACGCGAACGCTGTCGCGCGTATTTGCGGCGCGAGCCACGGCGAGGAGTTCGGTAATCCAGGCGGTCTGGTCGAGGGGAAGGGCGGCAAGCTGCGGCCCGTCCACGATCATGCGCACGGCTTCGCCGGAGCGACCTTCCTGCCGCAATTCGCGGCTGCGGTTGAACAGGTAGCCCGGATCGGCCATCGCGCCCGGCGCGTCGGTCGCCCCGTCGCCGCCCTGAAGGATGGCGAGGCGCGCGGCGAAAACGCGGCGCTTGTTCGGAGAAACCCGATCGATCTGGCGCGCGGCGGCCTCGCCATCGCGCTGCCACAGCAAGGCATCCATGCGCATGTCCTGGTCGGCCTGGGTGAAATCGCCGCCGAAATTGGCTGAGAGCGCGGCTTCGGCAGTCGGGCTCATCTCGCCGCCGCGCCATGCCTCGAGTGCCCAGCGCTCGGACGCGGCGCGATCCTGCCCCATCAGGGCCAGCGCGTAGTGCGCCTTGGCGTAGTTGGTGACGGGGTCCTGGTTCTCGAAGAAGCGCAGCAGCACGCCGGGCTCTGTGAATTCGGAACGCAGGCGCTGCTCCGCGCGGGCGCGCAGCGTCGTCTCGTCCGGGAAACCGGGGTTGGCGAGCAGGAAGTTCGCATATTCAGTGAACGGCAACTGCGCCTGCCGATCATCCCACAAACGCTCCCACCGGGTGATTTCCTGCGCCATCGGGCCGGGCTGCTGGGCCACGAGCTGGGCGCGGTTGCGATCCCATTCGGCGGCATCCTGCGCCAATGCGCCGGAAGACATGAAAGCAGGGGCGGCCATGGCCGCAACGAGAGCTACAAGGGGAAGTCGAACCATGCTGGACATCCTATGGGGCGCATCCTTATCAGGCGCTGAATACATAATCCCTCCGAATGGGTAAGGCTATTGGGAAAGGGCGCTGTTTCGGCGCGATTTTCCTTCGAGTCGTCTTTTCACACCAACGCACGAGAGGCGTAAAATGTTCTCAGGTTCCATTCCCGCGCTCGCCACCCCGTTTGCAGGCGACGATGTCGACGAGGAAGCCTACCGCCGCTTTATCGACTGGCAGATCGAAAACGGGTCAAGCGCGCTCGTCCCCTGCGGCACGACGGGCGAAAGCGCCACGCTGGACAATGACGAGCACCACAAGGTCATCGCCGTGTGCGCAGAGGTCGCCAAGGGCCGCGTTCCGGTGATCGCGGGCGCAGGCTCCAACGACACGCAGACCGCGCTGTGGCACATCAAGGAAGCGCAAGCCGCCGGCGCCGACGCGCTGCTGCTGGTCGCACCCTATTACAACCGCCCCTCGCAGGCCGGGCTGCTGGCGCATTTCAGCTACCTGGCGGAGCGGTCCGAACTGCCCATCGTGCTGTACAACGTGCCCGGTCGCACGGTGACCGATATCCTGCCCGAAAC
>MDTG01191020.1_pt1 | contig 15112 bp, 15 predicted proteins | sample 811421 | NCBI WGS metagenome assembly MDTG01 (sample SAMN05326645, study PRJNA326480) | marine metagenome | isolation source: seawater | place: Pacific Ocean: South East | collected 2011
ACCCGTTGATGCTTTGGCGATGATGATCCATAAAGATTTTGCTCAAAAAACAGGTAGAGAAGTTTGTGAAAAATTAAAAGATTTAATACCACGGCATAATTTTATGATTCCAGTGCAGGCTGCAATAGGAGGAAAAATAATTGCTAGAGAAACAATTAAAGGATTTAAAAAAGATGTGTTAACTAAAATTCATGGTGGCGGTGCAACAGATAGAAAAAGAAAACTTTTAGAAAAACAAAAAAAAGGTAAAGCAAGGTCAAAACAGTTTGGAAGAGTTGAAATTCCCCAAGAAGCTTTCATTGGAGTACTTAAGATAAATAAAGAAAAATAGATTTATTGTGTTAGAAAAAAACTTTAACAAAGATTACAAGATTTATGATTGTATAACTTTTTTTCAAGAAAACTTTATTACAAATGTAAGGTTTGAAATTCTTAATGATGTAGTTGATTATTTTGTGATTTGTGAGTCAATATATGATCATAGAGGCAAAAAAAAAAAATTAAATTTTAAGTTACTCAATGAAAAGTTTAGATCTAAAATAATATATATTGTTTATCAGGAAGAATTTACAGGCCAAGATTTATGGGAAAATCAAGCACAGCAAAGAGAGTATATTTTTGAGGGTTTAAAGTCTGCGAATGATAATGATCATATTATGTTTTCAGATCCTGATGAAATACCTAATCCTGATAAGTTGAGAAGTTTAAATTTACAGAATAAATATGGAATTTTTTTACAGAATTGTTTTTGTTACAAAGTTAACCTATTCAATAAATACGAGTCTCCTTGGGAAGGCACCAAAATTTGTAAAATGAAAAATTTAAAATCAATAAATCGCATGAGACAAGATATAAAAGCAAAAAATTTGAAATACAAATTTTATAGAATTGATAAAGAAAAAGATATTCAATTAATTAATGATGGAGGTTGGCATTTTAATAATTTAATGTCACCACAAGATATATCAATAAAATTGAAAACTTTTGCTCACAGTGAATATGCGGGTGAGGAGTTTTCGTCAGTAAATATAATCAATGAAAAAATTAAAAAAAAGATTGATCTATTTAACCGGGGACATACTTATGAGGTTGTAAATTTGGGAAAAAGTTTCCCAAATTATATTTTAAATAATCTAGATAAATTTAAGGAATATATTGCATGAAGTTTTTGGAGAGGTGGCCGAGTGGTTGAAGGCGCACGCTTGGAAAGCGTGTAAAGGAGTAATCCTTTCATGGGTTCGAATCCCATTCTCTCCGCCAGATATATTATTGATTACTATCATTTCGCTTTTGTTTCAAAGAATGTGATAGGACAAGTTGTAGTTTTATAATTTTGTTTAAACCAATAGGGCATATATCTTTCTGCTAAAAAACCATATATTCGTGTTTTATCATATCCTTTAAGCTTGATATTTTTAAATTCCTCTTCACATTTAAATAGCCATGGAAATATTTCCTCATAAAATTGATTCAATATCACTTGATTTTTGCATATAAACATATTGTAAGGGTTTAACTCATGTTTATTTAAATAGCTTTCAAAATTAATTCTATTTTTTTCTGATAAAAAATTTAAAGATTTTTTTAAAAATTCTGACCCATGAAATATATTAAATTGATCTTTTAATGAAGTGTTCTTGAATAGAACTGTAGGTTTCTTGAGTACCTCAAATATATTTCTTTTAATTAATTTACTATTTTTAATTTTCTTAAAAATAATTGGTTCTCCCAAAATAACTTCAAAATTATTCCAATTATCTGGGATTTCTTTTAATATAGATTGATCTAAATCTTTTAATGTTTGAATATTTTTCAAGATGTTTGGGGTCCAAAATCTCCTGTATGTGCAAAAACCTATCCAATCATTATAATCCTTAGCTATAATATTGTTTTTCCACAAGTGATAATGAAAAGTATATTCTCCAAAGTTTTTATTTTTATATGAAATATTAATTTTTCCTTTATCATTGATCCATTTATCGTCAAAAGAAGTTTCACCAAGTCCAACAGGTATTAAATTCAACTTTTCAAATTCTTTATAATTTTGATTATAAATAGATAAACAAAAAATTTTCATAAGATATCAAATAATTATAAGATATAAGTGATTTGAATTAATAATTATATTAAAATTTATACTAATGAATAACAATATAAGCACAATAATTACAATATATAAAACTCCACTCGAAAAGTTATATAACCTTAGACAATATAAAAATTTTAATTTAATACTTTTTGAACAAAATAGTAATTTTAACTCAAAAAAAAAAATTAAAAAGATTTTAAATTTTGAATTTAAATATTTTTTTTCCAAAAAAAATATTGGCTTAACTAAATCGTCAAATTTTTTATTGAGAAAAGTAAAAACAAAATATGTGTTATTTACACAAGCTGATGTTATTTTAAATCCTGAGATAATTCTAAAACTAAGAAAAATTTTATATAAGAATCAAAACTTAATTTTTATCACTCCTAATCTGCATAATAAAAAAAAGAAAAAAAAAGATTTAAGCTTGGTTAAAAAAGTTCAGGCCGCATGTATGTTGTGTGATGTAAAAAAAATAAATAAAATTGGTTTTTTTGATGAGGATTTTTTCTTATATTGGGAAGATATTGATTTAATGAAAAGAATTAATAATTCAAAATTTAAAATGGGAATAGCGAATAATATTTATGCAAAACACTTGAGTAGCCAGTCATCTGAAAATAGTCTAAGAACACTTTTTTTGAGAAGCTCAAATTTTACTTACGGTGAATTTGTATATGATTTTAAGTATAAAAAACTTAGATTATTAAAGATAACCAGAAAAATAATCAAAAATTTATTTTTATTTTTGTTTCATATTATTATATTTAAATTTAAAAAAAGTTTTATTAATTTATCAATAATTTATGGTGTATTAAAATTCATCTTATATTATTTAAAGAAATAATTTAGTTATGAAAAAATTTTTAGATTTAGGTCTTCAGCCTTTGGCAAATTCTTATGTAGAAAATAAAAATTTAGATAAAAGAGAAAAAAAATTTAAACTTGAAATATCTTATAATCCAAAAAATTATCTCGTATCAATTTTGAATACTGTCTCTAAAGAGAAAATGTTTAATGAGAATTACCCTTACAAATCTTCAGAGTCTTTTACTATGAGAAATTCTTTTAAAAATTTTTCTTATAAGATAAAAAAAAGATTTAATCCAAATTTGATTCTGGAAATAGGAAGTAATGATGGTGCATTCATTTCTAATTTCAAAAAGAGTAGTATCATTGGTGTTGAACCGTGCAAAAATCTTGCAAAAATCACCAGAGCTAAGGGATTTAAAACATTTTCTGAATACTGGAATATCAACTTAGCAAAAAAAATTACAAAAAAAGAAAAAGTTGATTTGATTTATTCAGCAAATACTTTGAGTCATATTAAAAATTTTTCAGAAATTTTTAAAGCTATAAATATAGCTTTAAACGACAAAGGGGTTTTAATTCTTGAAGATCCATCCATGCTTGAATGCATAAAGAAAGTTGCATATGATCAATTTTATTGCGAACATATTTATGTATTTTCTTCAATAGCTTTGCAAAAAATATTAAATCAATTTAATCTTGAAATATTTGACATAGAAAATACACCTACTCACGGAGGATCAAATAGATATTTTATAAAAAAAAAATTAAACTTTATTTATAAAATAAGCAAAAGAGTAGACCAGAATTTTAAAATTGAGAGAAAATACGGCCTTCACAAAATATCAACTTATAAAAATTTTGCTAAAAGAGTTGAATCTTCAAAAATTAAACTCGTTAAAATATTTGAAAATTTAATAAAAAAAAAAAAGAAAATTATTGGGTATGGAGCTACTGCGAAATCTTGTACAGTTTTAAATTATTGCAAAATCAAAAAAGGAACAATTAAATATTTTTATGATACAACCTCATTTAAAATTAACAAATATCTTCCAGGCACTAAAATAAAAATTAAAAAATATAAAAAATTGACAAGAAAAGATGCTGATTATGTATTTTTAGGAGCGTGGAATTTTAAAGAGGAAATTTTTAAAAAAGAAAAAACTTTTATTAAAAATGGTGGAAAATTTATTACTCATGTACCATTTCCTAGGATTTTGTAAATTCATCCAAACTTAATCCCATTCGATCTTTTTTTGATAAGATAGGGTTTTTAATCGGCCAATTTATATTTAGAGTTTTATCATCCCACTTAATTGTAGTTTCACTTTTTTGATCTCTGTAATTTGAACATTTATAATATACACCACAATTTTTTGACAAACATAAAAAACCGTGTGCAAAATTTTTAGGAATAAAAAGTGAGAAATCTGAATTTTGTGAAATCTCTATTGAAAAATATTTCCCAAAAGTTTTTGATTTTTTTCTTAAATCTACCACTACATCTAGAATTTTACCTTGCACAACAGTTATAATTTTTGCCTGGCTTTTATTTTTTTGTAAATGCAAACCACGTAAAGTTTTTTTTTTTGAATAAGAAAAACAATCAAAAACAAATTTTGTTTTCAATATCTTGCTTTTTTCTACCTCTTTAAAAAAACCTCTATTATCTTTATAAATATTTGTTTTTAGCAAAACTAAATCTTTAATTTTTGTATTTATTATTTTCATTTAAACATCTTTTCAATTTTATTTTTTATTTCTGTATCAAATTTAAAATTTGGTAATACTTTTAAATAACTTTTTTGAGGTCTTAAAACCATACTACTTAAAAATTTAATCTTCAATTTTTTTTTTGATTTATTATTAATAGTTGAAATTAAATCTTCTATTTTTATATTTTTGGGATTTATTAAACAATAATCACCGCTTTTAATATTATTATTCATAACATTATATGTAGCATTGACTATATCTTTTATATGAATGATATTTAATTCTAATTTTTTTGAGATTATTTTTGTAGTTTTATTTTTTTTGAAATCTCTATACAATGTTGGTATTAATTTTTTTCTTTTATCATTTTCACTAAAACTTTCAAAAAATTTAAGATTATAATATTTAAGTTTTTTATTTTGATTAGCAAAATAGTTAATTATCATCTCGAATGCTGATTTCGTAGAAGCATAAAAATTTTTTGATATATAGTTTTTTCCATCACAATGCTGCATCATTGTTCCAAAATTGATAAATTTCTTTGTATTTTGAAATACCAAATCTAAAATGGTTGCTGGAAAAGAAATATTTGACTCTATAAAATTTGATATCAAAGAATTAGAGTGAGAATTTTTATAAAGTGTGGCAAAGTTTATAAAGTAATCAAATTTTTTGTTTTTTAATTTTTTTTCCAGATCTTTTGTTTTAAAAAAAAAAATTGAATTATAAGATTTTGGGAATTTTATTTTTAATTGTCTTAAATCTTTATTTTTTTTATTTTTTAATCTTAGAATATCAGTAACTTCGTATCCTTTATTTAATGCATTTTTTAGAAAAAAATTACCAATAAATCCTGATGTACCTGTGATTAAAATTTTTTTTTTCAAGTTATTATTTTTTTTAGATATGAACTGTATTCACAGTTTCCGTAAAACTTAATATTTTGTTTGATTTTATCTTTATTTATCCATTTTTTTAATAGTGATATTTCCTCTAAACATGCAATTTTTATGTCTTGAACTTTTTCCACTGATTTTACATAATTGGTTACATTGCTTAAGTCTTCTATCTTCCCAGCATCAGACCAAATAGCTCCTCTTCCGATTAATTCATAATTAAGTTTATTTCGCTTTTTGTATTCATTTATTAAATCAGTTATTTCAAGTTCACCTCTAGAGGACTTTTTTAATTTGCTCGAGTACATGGAAACATTTTTGTCAAAGAAATATAATCCTGTTATTGCATTATTCGACACAAATTTTTTGGGTTTCTCTATAATTTTTTCAATTTTAGTTTTTTTAATTTTTGCTACTCCATAATTTTCTGGATTAGGAACCTCTTTTAAAAAAATTGTTGCTCCAGACTTATGTGAGGACGATTTCTCAAGTTTTCTTGTTAAGCTTTGACCATAAAAAAAATTATCACCCAATATTAGAGCAACATTATCATTCTTTATGAAGGATTTGCCTAAATTGAAAGCATCAGGTAATCCTCTAGGTTTATTTTGTATTTTATAATTTATATTTATCCCAAACCTTGAACCATCGCCTAATAAAGATTTAAAATTATCAACTTGTCCAGGATTAACTATCATAAGAATTTTTCTTATATTGGCCAACATCATTATTGATAACGGATAAAAGATCATTGGTTTATCATGAATAGGTAAAAGTTGTTTGTTAACAGATTTAGTTAATGGGCTAAGTCTTGTCCCTTTGCCACCCGCTAAAATAATACCTTTTTTAATCATTTAAATTTGTAAATAATCAACATATATGAAAACTTCTGTATTTAAATAGTATAATTTGTGATATTATTAATCTTTCCAAAAAAATGAAAAATAATACTTATCAAGCTGATTCAATCAAAGTTTTAAAAGGTTTAGAGGCTGTCAGAAAAAGACCAGGTATGTACATCGGTGATACCGATGATGGCACTGGGTTACATCACATGGTTTATGAGGTTGTCGATAACTCTATTGATGAAGCTTTGGCTGGCTATTGTAAAAATATTGATGTTAAACTTAATAATGATGGCACTGTAACAGTTAGAGATGATGGAAGGGGTGTACCTGTTGATATTCACAAAGGTGAAAAAAAATCTGCAGCTGAAGTTATTATGACACAACTTCATGCAGGTGGTAAATTTGATCATGATTCATACAAAGTTTCTGGCGGTTTACATGGAGTTGGAGTTTCAGTTGTAAATGCTTTATCTGAAAAACTAAAATTAGAAATTTTTAGAGACGGAAAAAAATATTTTATTGAATTTAAAAATGGTGAAGCAAAGTCTCCCCTTAAAGTTTTGGGAAAATCTAAAGATACTGGAACTAAAATAACATTTTTACCATCTAAAGAGGTTTTTTCCTCAACTAAGTTTAGTGGAAATATACTTATAAAAAGAATGAGAGAACTTGCCTTTTTGAACAAAGGAATAAAAATTACTTTTGAAGATGAGACTGAGAAGAAAAGAAAGACTAATGTATTTAAATTTGATGGTGGAGTTATAGAATTTGTTGATTTTTTAGATTTTAAAAGAGAAAAATTAAAAAATAAAAATGATAATGAACTTTTTAAAAAACCAATTTTTATAGAAGGTAAGAAAAATGATATTGAAATTGAATGTTCATTAAAATGGAATGCAACTTATTCAGAAGATGTTTATCCTTATACAAATAATATTTATCAAAAAGATGGAGGAACTCATTTATTAGGTTTTAGAAGTGCTCTAACAAGAGTAATTAACAAATATGCTAATGAACACAATCTACTAAAAAAAAACAAACTAACTATTTCTGGTGACGATATTAAAGAAGGATTGACATGTGTACTATCGATAAAAATACCTGATCCAAAATTTTCATCTCAAACAAAAGACAAACTTGTATCTTCTGAGGTTAGGATGATAGTTGAAACTGTAATAAACGAAAAATTATCTATTTGGTTTGATCAGAATCCAACAATTTCGAAAATTATTTTAGCTAAAATTATTCAAGCTGCTTTAGCAAGAGATGTGGCACGTAAAGCTAGGGAAAGTGTGAGAAGAAAAGGTGCCTTAGAACTAAGTGGACTTCCAGGTAAGTTAGCTGATTGTCAAATCGGAAAGCAAGATGGAACTGAGCTGTTTATAGTTGAGGGTGATTCAGCAGGTGGATCTGCAAAACAAGGAAGGAATAGAACAAATCAGGCTGTTTTACCTTTAAGAGGAAAAATTTTAAATACTTATGTTGAGGATTTAAATTTAAAAAAAAAAGTTAATGGAAATAAAAATGGCTCAGATTATAGAACAAAGGCTTTGTCAAAAATGATATCCTCAAATGAAATATTAACTTTGATAAATGCTTTGGGTTTAGATCCAAAAGCTCAAGAAATTGATTTGAAAGATTTAAGGTATGGAAAAATTATTATTATGACAGATGCGGATGTGGATGGTTCTCATATTAGAGCTTTGTTGCTAACTTTTTTTAATAACAAGCCATTTAATAAATTAATTGAAAGTGGACATGTATATTTAGCACAACCACCTTTATTTAAAATTAACAAAGGAACCAAGGGAATTTACATAAAAGATGAAAAGGAATTAGAAAATTATATTTTAGAAAACAATAAAGAATTAAAAAAATTAAAAAAAGGTTCAAAAGAATTTTCAAAAGAACTAGAAGCTTGGAAATCAAAAATGAATATTCAAAGATTTAAGGGACTTGGTGAGATGAATCCTGATGAATTATGGAATACAACACTTAACCCAGAAACTAGAAACTTATTAAAAGTACAATATTCAAAAGATAATCATAAAGATCAAAAATTAATTCACACTTTAATGGGAAATGATGTAGGATTAAGAAAAGATTTCATTATATCTAATGCTATTAATGTTCAAAATTTAGATATCTAAAAATGAAGTTCTTTGAGACTTCAAAATATTATTCTTTAAAAAAGTCCACATATATCAGTCTTAGATGGATAGGAATAATTGGACAACTCATATCTATATATTTTGTTTATTTTTATTTAAATTTTGATTTTAATTTTTTTTACTCAAATATAATAATTTTTTTCGGAATTTTAAGTAACTTTTATTTAATAATTTTTTATAAAAAAACTCAGATATCAGACAGGTCAGCTTTAATTTTTTTATTAATTGATATATTTCAACTAGGTGGATTGATTTATTTAACAGGTGGTATTGTGAATCCGTTTGTTATTTTCCTTATAATTCCGAGTGTTTTTGCCTCTTCGAATTTAGGCCTTAGATCTAATTTATTTCTTGTCATAACATCTGTTACATTAATAGTCTTTTTAACTTTTTATTCTGAGGATCTACCGTCACCCTTGAATGATCATTTTCATATCGATGAATATTATTATTATTCAATACCTTTAGCACTAATTATTGCTTTAGTTTTCTTAAATTATTTTGCGATTACATTTGGTTCTGAATCTAGGTTACGAAAAGAAGCCTTGAATAAAATGGAAGAAGTAATGGCAAAAGAACATGAAATGTTATCTTTAGGGGGTCAAGCGGCTGCAGCAGCACACTCATTAGGAACACCATTATCAACTATAAAAATTATTACACAAGAGTTATCTAAACAACTTAAAAATCAAAAAGACATAATGCAAGACATTAACTTGTTATCTAGTCAGGTTGAAAGATGTAATCAAATTTTAAAAAGATTGTCTTTAGATCCGAATCAAGAAGATGAATTTATTGATGAAGATTTAACAATCAAAGATTATTTAAGAGATATCATTTCCTCATTTAAAGAAACAAGTAGTAAAGAGTTTATCTTAAATTTGAATCAAGATTATAATTCAAAAAAAATTACAAAATCTATAGAAATTGTTTATGGATTAAGAAATTTTATTGGAAATGCTAATAAGTTTTCTTTGAATAAAGTATATATAAATTTAAAGAGCAATTCAGATTTTACTGAAATCAGAATTACAGATGACGGAAATGGCTATCCAAATGATATAATTTCTAAAATTGGAGAGCCATATCTAAAATCATTTAAACAAAAAGATAAAGATAAAATTGGATTAGGTTTAGGTTTATTTATTGGAAAAACTTTACTTGAAAAAAACTTTGCAAAATTAAATTTTGATAACTCTGAAGAAAGAGGAGGTGCAGAGGTAACTATAAGATGGAAAAATAAAGATTTGTTTAATCTTTAATGTAAATGTTTTTTTTGATCAAACAATGTACTCAATTGTGAGATCATTACATCACCAAGTTCGTTAACATCTGTAATTTTAATTGCTCTATTGTAATATCTTGATACGTCATGACCAATCCCTATCGCTAAAATTTCTATATCAGTTTTATCCTCTATAAATTTCACTATCTTTTTAAGATGTTTTTCTAAAAAGTCTCCTGAATTTACAGATAGAGTTGAATCATCTACTGGTGCTCCATCCGAAATTACCATTAATATTTTTCTTTCCTCTTTTCTCTTCTTAATTCTATTAAATGCCCAAGTTATAGCTTCTCCATCAATATTTTCTTTCAAAAGACCTTCTTTGAGCATAAGACCAAGATTATTTTTAACCTGTCTCCACTGTGAGTCAGCACTTTTGTAAATAATATGTCTTAAATCATTTAATCTTCCAGGATGTTTTGGTTTTTCATTTTTGTTCCAAAATTCTCTACTTTGGCCCCCCTTCCAATTTTTTGTAGTAAAACCTAATATTTCAACTTTAACTGAGCATCTTTCCAAAGTTCTAGATAAGATATCAGCACAAATAGCTGCAATAGTGATAGGCCTCCCTCTCATAGAACCTGAATTATCAATCAATAAGGTTACAACAGTGTCTTTAAAATCAAGATCTTTTTCCTTTTTAAATGATAATGAATTATATGGATCCATTATAATTCTTGGAAGTTTTGAACTATCTAATAAACCTTCTTCTAAATCAAATTCCCATGATCTATTTTGTTTTGCTAATAACTGTCTCTGGAGTTTATTAGCAAGTTTTGTAATTACGTCTTGAAAACCAATTAACTGTTGATCTAATGTTTTCCTAAGTTTTGTTGCATCTTCAAAATTTTCTAAATTTTCAGCTTTTATTATTTCATCAAATTTACTAGTGAAAATTTTATAATCCAAATTAATACTATTAATGTCTTTTTTTTGTATAATTTGCTCATTACTTTGTTTGTCAGAATCAGTATCAACGAGCTGCTCATCTAATTTGTACTCATCAATATCATAATCAGAATCTAAAGTAGCTTCAGTTTCAGTTTTTTGATCTTGATCTTTTTTATCATCAGTGTCACTTTCTTGATCATCATTTGAGGGATTATTTTGTTCATTTTCTTGATTTTCTTCTTTTATCTCTTCATTTTGTTCATTTTGGAATATTTCCATTTCTTGTAATATTTTAGAAAATTTGGATGAGTATTTATCTTGGGATTCAAGATTATTTTTTAAAAAATCAATATGTTTTTCGATAGCTTTATTAAAATCATTTTCCCAAAAACTTAACATTTTATTTGTTAATGGATTTAGATCAATATTATGAAATTTTTTTAGCATATATAATTCAAAAGCCTCAATCACTGGGACATCATCTTTGGTTTTTAGTTGATCTTTTCTCTTTAATTCAACTGTTAGACTATAATTATTTCTTATATTTTTTTCGATTCCTTTAAGCATTCTTGAACCTAAAACTTCATATCGGATTTTTTCTGCTATCGAGTAAAGAGATTTACATGACGTATTAGAAGGTGAATTCTTTTTATAAATTTCATTATTTGAAAATTTGATTTTTAGCGCAGACGAGTCCGAATCAGCTCTAGCCTTGATAAAATCACTTTTTGAATTAAGATTTTCTAAATCGAAAAAATCAATTTTTTTTGAATTTTTATTTTTATCAATAGAGTCTTTAGAGTCTTTAGAATTAAAATTATCAGAAATAACTTTGGCAGTTGATTCAAGCGCTTGTTTGAGTTTTTCTTTTAAGTTATCATTTTTTTCACGATTATTCATCAAATTTGAATATTAATTAACGACTCAGGTAGGTCTTCACCAAAGCATCTTTGGTAATATTCAGCAATAATATTTTTTTCAATTTCATCACACTTATTTAAAAAAGTAACTCTAAACGCATATCCAATATCATTGAAAATTTGAGAATTTTCTGCCCAATGTAAAACAGTTCTAGGACTCATGACTGTTGAGATGTCGCCTGCAATGAAACCCTTGCGTGTTAAAGCTGCAACTTTAATCATGTTTGCAATTTTTTCTTTCCCTTTTTGATTGTTATATGTCTTGTTTTTACCCAAAATGATATCCATTTCTTTTTCAAGACTTAAATAATTAAGTGTTGTTACAATATTCCATCTATCCATTTGACCTTGATTAATCTGTTGAGTTCCATGGTAAAGACCTGTTGTATCTCCAAGTCCAACTGTATTTGATGTAGCAAACAATCTAAAATATTTATTTTGTTTTATAACTTTGTTTTTATCTAACAAAGTAAAACTACCTTCTGCCTCAAGCACTCTCTGGATTACAAACATCACATCCGGTCTTCCTGCATCATATTCATCGAAAACTAAGGCTATAGGATTTTGAATAGACCAGGGTAAAACACCTTCATTAAATTGAGTTATTTGTTTTCCATCTTTTAGAACAATTGCATCTTTACCTATTAAATCTATTCGGCTGATATGACTGTCTAAGTTAACTCTTATACATGGCCAATTCAATCTAGCTGCTATTTGTTCAATGTGTGTTGACTTACCAGTACCATGGTAACCTTGCACTAAGACTCTTTTATTAAACGCAAATCCTGAAATAATTGCTAATGTTGTATCTCTATCAAATTTATAATTTTTATCAATTTCTGGAACATATTCATTTTTTTTTGAAAATGCATCAACTTCCATTTTTGAATCGATTCCAAAAGTTTGTTTTACTGAAACTTTAATGTCTGGTGTAATTTCTAAGTTAGGTATCAATTTTTTTCCTATAAGTATTTTTTAGTTGTGTATAAGCTAATGTTATCAGCTTAAGTTTTTCCTCATATTTTTTATTACCAGAATTCATATCAGGGTGAAATTTTTTGACAAGGATTTTGAATTTTTTTTGAATTTTATCCCATTTTAAACCTACAGAAATTCCCAAAATACCAAATGCTTTTATATCTTTATTATCAAATTTAAATTGACGCATGTAGTTATAGTCACTTTTAAATTTATCCTTATCTAGTTCATCTTTTAAAGTGTCATTCCAAAGAACCTTAAAAAAGTTATCTGATGAGCTAAAACTTTGAGTTGGCTTGTGCCAAATCATATCTGATTTTAAAAAATTCATTATTTGATCATCATCCATTCCAGAGAAATAATTCCAATTTTTATTAAACTCTTTTACATGATTTAGACACAGCATTCTGAATTTTTTACTATTATCTTTTTCAACTGGTGCCTTGTATTCACCTATCTCTTTACAATTCTCCCAGTCGCAAATATATTTCATAAATTATAATATTTTAAAAAAAAATGAATATAAATCAATTAATTGAAATTATAAAAAAAAAAATTAAAACTAACATTGATATTGAAAACATAAACATTGAAGATAAATCTTATCTTCATAAAAATCACAAAGGTAATGAAAAGGATAGATTTCATATAAAGATTTCTTTAGAATCAAAGCAACTAAAAGAAATGACTAAAATTGATGCTAATAAAAAAATTTACAAGATACTAAGTGAAGAAATGAATAAATCTATTCATTCGTTACAAATTTTAATCAACTAATTCTTTTTTGAGAAAAAGTTTTATATCTTTTACATTATATTCATTGTCAATTAAAGGAGTTCCAATTTTTTTCAATAAAATTAAATTAATTTTTTTTGATTTATTTTTTTTATCTTTTGACATAAATGATAAAATTTTGTTCAAATCATTTAAAGAGAAGTAATTTTTTAAATTTGATGGTAAATAAGAATTTTCAATATGATCTCTAATTAATTTATATTCCTTAAATGTTAAAATTTTTTTATAATGACTAAATTTTACAGCAGTTAGTATACCCAAAATAACAGCCTCACCATGATTTAAAGTTTTTGAATAATTTAAAGATGCTTCATAAGCATGAGCAAAAGTATGACCTAAATTCAAAACCTTTCTTAAATTTTTTTCTTTTTCGTCTTTTTCAACAACTTTTTTTTTTATTTTACAACTTTCATAAATTGCTTTTTCAATATAAGGAGATTTGAGTTTCATAATCTCCAAAAATTTTTTATTTAAAAAAATGTAAAAATTTTTATTATCTATTAATGAATGTTTTAAAATCTCCCCATATCCACATATTTTTTCTCTTAAAGAAAGAGAATCTAAAAAATTTATATCACTGACAACAAGTTTTGGCTGATAAAAGGTTCCAATTAGATTTTTACCCAAGCTTGTATTTACACCTGTTTTTCCTCCAATAGATGAGTCAACTTGAGATAAAAGAGTTGTTGGCACATTGATGAACTTTAAGCCTCTTTTAAACAAACTTGCTGCAAATGAACCAAGGTCTCCTGTTATACCACCGCCAACCGTAATTAAACAATCTTGTCTTGAAAAATTTTTTTTTAATAGAAAATTTAAGATAGTATTAGAAGTATTTTGGCTCTTATTTTTTTCATTTGCATTTATAAAAATTGTATAAATTTCTTTATGACTCAAAGATTTTCTTAAATTGTTTAATAATTTTTTGGGTATATTTCTATCAATAACCAAAAGGCACTTTTCAAATTTTATTGAATTATCTGAAATTATTTTTGAAATTTTTGAAATTATTCCTTTTCCAATAATTATTGGATATTTTTGAGAAGTTGTATTAACTATTAATTTAATTTTTTTCATATATATTTATAATTTTATCAATTATTTGAGTTTTAGTAAGGTTATTGCAGTTAATCTCAAATCGCGCTTTAACGTATATTTTAGAACGTTTTCGTATTAAAGTCGCTAGTTGAGTAGGATCAAGTTTGAAAGCCAGAGGTCTTTTTTCACTTTTATTAATTCTATTAATTATAGTTTTACTATTCCATTTTAACCAAAATGATAAGTGACTATCTAAAATTTTGTCTCTAATATTCTTGTTTAAGAAGGTACCTCCACCTAAGGCTATAACAACATTGTCTTTTTTTAAGATATCTAAAGTAATTTCTTCCTCAACTTTTCTAAAAAAATTTTCACCTTTAATTTTGAAAATTTTAGAAATTTTCATTCCAACTTTTTTTTCGATAATTTGATCTGTATCGTAAAAATCTAAATTTAGTTTTTTTGAGATCAAAGATCCTAGGGAAGTCTTTCCAGATCCCATCATGCCTAAAAAAACAATATTTCCTTTTGAATCCATAATTTTCTTTATTGAAAAAACACAAATATGTCTTATTTTGAAATTAACTAAAGTTATATGCAATTTATTAAAAAAACAAGTTCGAGAACAAGCATTCTAAGTATTGTTATAAAAATATTAATAGTTTTATTTGTGAT
>MDTG01291668.1_pt1 | contig 15112 bp, 15 predicted proteins | sample 811421 | NCBI WGS metagenome assembly MDTG01 (sample SAMN05326645, study PRJNA326480) | marine metagenome | isolation source: seawater | place: Pacific Ocean: South East | collected 2011
CATATCGTCCCATCACAGCCTCTTGCGGTGCAACATTCCCTCCCATAGAAAATTATTTGAAGATGGAGTTTGTTCCATGATTCCTTAGGAAATATTTTTTTTAGATCTTTCTCGGTTTGCAGAACGTTTTTCCCGTTTGTTAGGCCCCACCTCTGGGCAAGTCTATGTATGTGGGTGTCCACAGGGAAAGCGGGAACTCGAAAAGCTTGGGACATAATGACACTAGCAGTTTTATGACCAACACCAGGTAAGGACTCTAAAGATGCAAAACTATTTGGAACTATGCAATTGTATTTCTCGACTAAAATTCTCGAAAGTTTGGAGATGGCCAGGGATTTTTTGGGCGCTAGCCCGCAGGATTTTATAATGCTGCTAATTTCTTTAATGCTCAGTTTCATCATGTCACTAGGATTGTTAGCCCTAGAAAATAAAATGGGTGTTACTTTGTTTACCCGATTATCAGTACATTGCGCACTTAATAAAACAGCAACAAGCAATTCGAAGTTACTCCGGTGTTTTAATGGAATAGGGGTTTTGGGATATTTTTTATCAAGGTAGGAAAGTATTGTGCTTGCCCGCTGTTTTTTGTTCATGAGAATATTGGGTTGGTCTCTATTGCGTCATTGATAAATTTTAGTCAAAGGTTATGTTTTTTGAGGTATCAACTTTATTCTCATCTATTGTGATGCCTAAACCTGCTGCCTGAGGCGGGTAGAAGTGCCCTTGCTTGGGACGGACTGGTTGAGTTAGAAAAAATTGATAGACTTCGCCTAATATGTAGTGGTATTCCAGCATTGGTGTTGTCATGGAGTTCAAAGTAAATGCCACTTGAGCGCTAGCGGCTGGCACATACACATGCGGAATAAAAACAGCATCATGAGCTGATATTAGGGCCGAAATTTTTATCATCTCACTCATACCACCTGCCCAAATTGGTTCGAATTGGTAAATGTCTAAGGTTTTTTTCTCAAGTAAGGTCTTTGCACCCCACCGGGTAAATTCGTGTTCACCTCCAGCTATAGGAATCGGAGATTCTAGTTTTAGTTGCTGGTAGGACTCGTGCAGGGGGTACTGCACAGGTTCCTCAATCCACGCTGGTCTAAACTCCTTTAGCATTTCTGCCATCCGTAAAGTATATGGAACACCCCAATTAGCCCAGGCGTCAATCATAATAGCCATATCCGGGCCAGCTGATTCCCGCAAAGCACTCATTAATTCAAAGTTGTCTCTTTCCCCTTTTGCCCCATCTCCGACTCCTTTGCGAAAGAACCATTTTGATCCAGTGTACCCTTCATTTTTTAATTTCTGGACGCGTGCTGCGGCCCTTTCTGGCGCTAGGGAAAAACCGGCAGTGCTGGCATAAGCCGGAATTTTTTCCTGTACCGGTCCACCACAAAGAGCGTGTATTGGTTGGTTAGCCATCTTTCCTTTAATGTCCCATAAGGCATAGTCTATGTGACTGATGGCAATCATATTATCTCCCACTCGACCATTCGGAGCATTTCGGTACATTAGCTCCCAAAGAAACTCAGTTGCCAGCGGATTTTGACCAACCAATAGGGGTTTTAACTGAACGGCAATGTAATACGCTGTGGCATCGCCAGTTAGGGGTCCCACTACACCTGTTACTTCTTCATCAGTCTCAACCAATAGAAAAGTCTGAGTAAGTCGGTAAACGCCATCCTCTGTAGAGGGGAAATGCCGCCCTATCGTTTCACTTGCAGTTTGTTCTCTGAAAGACCGATAAATATCCAGTGGTCTACCCGGACGTTCTTCCCAAAGTGGACTATCATATTCAAGATTTCCTTGGATTTGGCGTAATCTAATGTCAGTTATTTTCATTTTGATATTTTACTCCAATATTTTGGCTACTTTAAGGGTCTGAAGAAAAGAGAACTTTAGTAGCTCTCTTGCTTTTAAATAAAAGGTGACAAGTTTTTCTCTCGGCATGGTTAATAATTATGTTGAAAAAAGAGGTGCTATAATTTGGCGATTAACAATATCTTATAACTAAATTTATGAGAAAAATAAAGCTCGAGGAAACCTGGAAACAAAAATTAATGGAAGAGTTTTCCAAAGACTATATGAAGTCCCTCAGTAGTTTTCTCAGGAGCGAAAGAGATAATAAGAAAATCATTTTTCCCGCGGGTAATAAAATATTCAACACTTTTGCCTTGACTAAGTTTGAAGAAGTTAAAGTAGTAATATTGGGACAAGATCCCTACCACGGCGAAGGGCAAGCGCATGGTTTGAGTTTTTCTGTTGGAGAAGGGGTAAAGCCACCGCCATCGTTAGAAAATATTTTTAAGGAATTAAAGTCGGACTTAGGTATAGAAAAACCAAATCATGGAAATCTACAAAAGTGGGGAGAGCAGGGGGTTCTTCTTTTAAATTCGATTCTAACAGTTGAGAAAGGTAAGCCTGGTTCACATTCTGGAAAAGGATGGGAGACCTTTACTGATGCCGTGCTATTCAAGCTAAGTTCTTTAAAAAAAAATATAGTTTTTATTTTGTGGGGGAAAAAAGCACAAGATAAAGGCCATTTCCTAAACCGTGATGAGCACTTCATAATTAAAAGCCCACATCCATCACCATTTTCCGCAAGCCGAGGATTTTTGGGGTCACGGCCATTTTCACAGACAAACAATTACTTAAAAAAACATAAAATTGATCCTATAGATTGGAATATTTAAGTCGCTATTAATTTACCGAAACGCCCGGCGCCTGGTTACCCAACAAAAATCTTTTTCTGTATAATTTTATGGCATATTTTATTGTTGCATCTCCGCCTCCTCTGTTTCCAAAAGATTTGTTTTATTCTCCCGAGCTTGGTTTGTCCGGTATCTAATGTATTGTTGTTCAATTTCTTGGCTTATTCCAGTGCTATCTAAAAAGGCTTCAATGGGATCTGAAAAATAAACTCCGATAACTATTCCTAATAATAATCTAAGCATGATATTCCCTATGACAATAAGGCTTTATAATTTTTTATAGTACTTTCTCAAAACCTTCAAATACCGGGGGACCAAGATAAATGTCTTGATGTTTGCCAGCATTTTTATGGGCTAGACGAAATGCTTGAGAATTGGTCCACTGTAAAAAATGGCCCTTAGATTCCCACGTACTGTGTGACGCATATAGGGTGTAGTTATCGCCTGAATCCCCTTTTATTAAATTAAATTCACGAAATCCAGGAACCCCCTCTAGATGAGAGTCTCTTTCTCCCCAAACCTTTTCAAATTTTTTTTCTTTACCTTTGGCTATTTTAAATCTATTCATTGCAAAAAACATAACCTACCCTCCATATCTTCCCTGTTATTTGAGATAATTGAGATGCTCTTATATCTACGTAAGTTGGCAGTATTAATTTCTGTTAGTGAAGTTAACTGAATGCCGGTATAAAATTGTTTCTAGTTTGGACGTGTAATCATTTTCCACCCCACTGCACTTGATAAAGCGGCTCTGTTTTCATCATCTTACAAGAATTTCCGCACCCAAAACTGATACATTCCCAGAAAGGTAGAAGGGTTTTCCTTTTCATACTGATCCCATAGATCCAGAGACAGAGCGGCATCTTTGTCTGTAAATTTTGTCGTGAAATCATCCATTGCTGGGTTGCCACTAAATTCAAAACCAATAAACGAAAGACTCATCTCCTCAAGCATGGTTTTAATTTGCGGTAAGGTAAATCTGTGTTCCTTTACATGAAAGAAAAGATCTCTGCACTCGCTCATACTGTAAAAGTCGCTCCATTTAGAAATAAAGAGTATTTTTTCCCCTTCGGTTTTGTCTTCATCGGTTATGGATTTCCTGAATGCTCGAATCTTGTCTTCAATAGTCCCCCCTATATCTTGCTGGGCTATAAATTTACGAGCACTCACAACCCCCTGCCTTGCATACTCACTGTATAATCCCAGTCGCATTATCCCGCCAGGTTTCAGTAAAGCAATAAGTTTTTTTAAACCATCTTCAGGGTGTTCCATATGATGTAAAACGCCGGAGCTTTCCACAATATCGTATTTATCTGATTCCTCACATAGGTCTAAAATATCACCCTGAAGATAATCGACATTTTTGACTCCCAATTCGCTTGTTTTACGTTTGGCATAACTCAAGCTGCTCAGACTTAAATCAAGAGCAGTAACTGTTGAGTTTTGAAATCGACTCGCCGTAATTAAAGCATGCTTTCCGGTTCCGCAACCGGCTATCAGTATTCGAGGTGCCTTTATTTCTTTTACATCATCAGTTAGGCTCAATCCTATATTAGCGAGACAGTCGTAAACCGCAGATGGATTGGAAAATACAGTAGTATTAACCCAACGTGGATAAGGGTTTTCTTCGTATTGTTGTCTAACTTGGGATGAGGTTTTATTGGTGATCTCTTTTATAGCTGGAATGCTCTTCGAGATCATTTTTTCCTGTCTGTTGTTTTCAATTTGTCTTGTTAAAAGTTCCCTATTAATTGGCTTATGCTTTAATTTCGAGGACCAAGAAATTCTATTTAGTGGATAATAACATGCAATAATCGCAATTTGTTTGTCATCCACGATCACTTCATTTTTCAACTCCTGATCAATTGACTGGATGTATTCATCTACCTTCTTTTTTTCCCCGTCCGTTTGCCAATAAACGTACTCGTTGGTGTAACACTGTAAAGCTAACGAATTTAGGAATACAGTGGCATCATGATTCGAAACATCCTGTTGTAAGTTAAAGAGGATAATCTTACGACATTCAGTAAATAACCTTTCTATCCTAAGATCTGCAATGGGGCAAAGTTCCATCAATTTCAAAGCTAAGGGGAGTGACGCAAAATCCTTAATCACTTGAGCACACAGATCATTATTGTTTTTTATCTCCGATCCATTACGTACATGTTGAGCAAAAATAGGGTTCTTAAACAAAAACTGTAGTATAGCTGGTGCAATTATATGGGGATTATGAGTACTTTTCCTTTTCAAAAGGTTAAGAAAAACGGTCTCGTAAAAACTGTCGTATGGCAAATTAGAAACTCCGCTTATGGACAATGCTGATCCTAATGTTTCCCAGAAAGAACTATCGTCTGGCTTTAAGTCGACTGCATGTGCGAAGTTTTCTATTGCCTTATGTTCATCGCCATTTAGTTTATGAGCTAATCCCAAATTGAAGAATGCATCACCGTATTGAGGGTTCTTTGCAACCAATCTTTGTAAAAAAGGTACCGCTTCCTTAGGCTTTCCAATCTCCAGAAAAGTGGCACCTAGATTGTTGAGTGCTTCTTCATATTCTGGTTCCAAATCAAGAACTGTTTGGTACTTCTGTATTGCTTTTTCATGTAGTTTTTGAATTTGATAAATATTGCCGATACCGAAATGAGCTTGCACATAGTCTGCTTTTGATGCTACGGCATTATTAAAGCAATCAATAGCATTATCAAATCTCCCTAAATCCATGTAGATCACTGCCAGGTTATGACTCGACTCTGGGTTGTTAGGTTCTAATAGAAGAGACCTTGAATAGTGAGTGATGGCCGCTTCAAGATGGCCCAACTTAAAATTAGATGCGGCGATTACATCGTGCGCCAGAGGGTTGTTTGCTAGCTCAGCTCCAAGTTCGACCGATAAATCTATTATCTTTTTAAATTCTCCCGATTGAAATAAGTCGAGCAGGTCATGCGCATATCTGTTGGCATCTAGATTCATAAAATCGTTATCCTACTGGTTATCTACCATACCCATTTTACCAACTATTCACCAGGGAGACTATCTATGAAAATGGAAAGGAGGCGGTTGACTATAATCTCTGGCCCAAAATCGAAGTGGGGAAACACCCCAGACATGATGGTGCTGCAGTTTAGCAAGAGATAGTCTTTGTAATTGCTCGGCAACACTTTAGAAGTGCTTGTGTTCATTAGACCTGAAAAAAGAAAATTACTAGGTTGGACGGTATGGAAAGACTAGGGAAAGAACGAAAAATTTTTCAAAAATAGGTTAGAGGGTTGAGAAGATGTTTTTATGAAGCATTTTGGGTTACTTGAGTTAAATCAGTAATTCACCACGAAGATAGGTGATTGCTCTACCTCCTATCATCACTCTATCTCCTTGATGAGAACAGTAAAGTTCGCCACCCCGTTTGGAAAGCTGTCTAGCTATCATATCTGCCTTGCTTAAACGATTTGACCAATATGGGATCAGTTCACAGTGCACAGAACCGGTTACTGGATCCTCAGGGATGCCCAATTTCGGGCCAAAAAAACGTGATACAAAATCAACACTATCACCCGGGGCTGTCACAATAATTCCATCATATTTCAGGTTCATTATTTTGTTAAACTTAGGTGTAACATCAATAATGTCTTGTTCGTTATCGAAGACGGCCATTCCATAATTACAAAAGAAAAAAGAGGAGGGACAAACGCCCAAGGCAGACGAAATTTCCTCAAGATTTTGATCTGTCGCTTTTGGGGTGTGAGAAGGAAAATCCATTTTAAGTATGTCCTTGTCCCGGAACACATTTAAGGTATCTCCAATTTTAGTGTGAAATTCTATGTTTTCTTGCCGATTACCCATTTCAGAAAACAGCACATGTGCTGCCGCCAACGTTGCGTGACCACAAAGATCAATCTCGACTGTCGGAGTGAACCAGCGTATGAAAAATTTTTCTTTCTCCTGTATAAAAAAAGCGGTTTCAGATAAATTATTTTCCATAGCGATTGATTGCATAATGTCTTCAGGCAACCAATTCTTTAATGGGCAGACTGCGGCAGGGTTGCCGGTGAAAAGATTACTAGTAAAGTTATCAACTTGATATATTTTTAAACTTTCCATTGGTATGACCGCGAGTCTCTTCAAAAACATATGATTGTAGCATTAACATAGATGTTTTTTGCCGTTATTTGGCATGCTAAATTGATAAGAAAAAGATTATTTCATGCTCTTAGAGTGTTTATTGTTCGTTGTTGACAGACAGATTAACCAACTGTCTTCCTCTTTTCGCAAAATGTAATTGCAATTCCATTCTTGAGAATAGTTGCCGTCTAAATCGTAGTTAGTCAGTTTTGCATGAGTAAAAACTATATTGTCTTGAATGCTTGAAACTCGGAGTTCATTTCTGTCATACCCTATTTTGTTTGATATTCCTTGTCCCTTCCATGTTTCAAAAATATCGAAATAGGTTTTCTTAAGGTCATCTTTGCTATTTATATTTACTACTCCATATAGCGAAATTAACTTGTTAGGAAAATCAAAGCACTCAGCTATTTTGTCTAAATCTCCTTTGGATATTGCATCATAGTATTTCACCAATAGATCGGTAGAGGTCATTTAGGACCGACTCAGTACTGCAAAAGCGCCTAGCAAGCACAGCACTATACCTGCAAGACAGCATACGAGTCCCGGAATCCACTTGGGTTTCCTGTTATTTCGCCACCCCGTTGTTGTCCTGCGGTCTATTTTTCCAATAAATGCTTTACCAATGCCAAAAACAAACACACCCACGAGAAACGCCCCAGCACCCCCACCTGGGTCTGCTTCCACTATTATGTTAAACAATGACTCAATTAATGGTGCTAGCCATTCAAGAAAACTAACAACTATTTGTTCCATGTTATTTTTCCTTGCGCGTCTAGGCAGGAAGAATTCCCACTTCTGACTCTGTCAAAATAAAACATTACCACAATTATAAGGTTTGCCTTTACCAAAAAAGCAGTGAATTAATAATACAAATATAGGTTGGTTTGCAAGAATTTCCAAGTTTTTTTTGTTATCGACTAATTGGGAAGATACCTACAAGATGGTTTTTATTTCGCCCCACTTCCAAGCGATAATAGCCTCTGGGGCAATCATTGGAATAAATGGGTTAGTGAGCCCGCCCCGCGACTTTCCCTGTTCTCTGTTTTATTTCTCTGTATCCTGACATTTTTTTTCAGTCACGGTTCTCTTCTAATTTACTGAAGGGTCCCATGTCCTTCTACTATACCAGATCGGTTTGGGGGGGGTAACTGACGGAGTAATATTAGTCTCCCGCGGTGAGCCTGTCGGTGGACCTCCCGCGGTGTATTATGCTTTCTTGGAATTGACTGGAATCTGTTATAGCATCTCATGGGATTCATAAAAATTTTAAAACCTCATAACCGGAATCTAAGGTGCTCCCAATATGCCCAAAACATTTGAACAAGCAAAACCTCATCTTGACTTTGCAAATATGGATTCGTTTTTGTTAAGTATCGAAATTTTTCTATCGAATCCAGATAACTTGGTATTGTTGGCCTATGTGGTTGGTGGCGCTTTTGTGTTGTTACTTTTATTGGGAATTACAAATACCGTTATAGTTTATAAGGATGTCCCTGATTTTCTCTGGTCTCTTGCTTTAATAATTTCTCCAATATTAACCTTTGCGACTTTAACTTTTTTGATCCCAGAGGATACGCCTGAATATTATAATATGTTTTGGGAGACGAAACAGCATCTGGCAATTTCAATAATAGGCGGTCTTTTTACGCTACTGGCAATTCTTAAAACCTTCACTAACTGCATCGCAAATAACGGGGTAATATTCGGACCCGTGATGTTTTTATTTAAATTATGTGCTGCTGTTATTTGCACCTTAGTAGTTTTAGGGGTTGCTAACAAATTATTTGAAAAAAACCGATCCCTTAAAACTGTGTTGGTGACAATGATAGTGTTTGGGCTGTTTAGTTTTTTTGTGAATAGATTGATCAATGGTGAAAAAGTATTACTCAAGAGAACATAGCCTATGCATACACTTTTTGGTTGATCAATATGCTAATGCATTTTAGAAATTTCCAAACCAATTATTCGACCACCTAATAACACCATTAATAATATTCGGCATGTTGATTTTCAGATGATTCTATTTTAAGAGTAATTTGTCATTAATTGGGAAAAAGTTAGATGCCGCATTCTTTAAAGAGTTGGCAGTTAAGCTCGAAACCCCATATATTTCTGCTTCATTGTTGTATAGCGATCTAATTTTTCTTATTAGAACATCGAAATCACCATCCCCAGATGCTAAAACAACAATATCAGACTTGCTTGCGTATTCCATGATATCAATAGTGATGCCCACATCCCAGTCCCCCTTAGAAGAGCCATCAGATCTACTAATAAACGGTTTTAATTTTACCTCAAACCCGATCGCTCTCAGGATATTCTGAAATTGAGTTTGCTTTGCATCACCTCTTTTGGTCGTGTAGGCAATAGCCTTAACAACTTCTCTTTCATGGGTTACTAATTTCCAAAATTTATTATAGTCAAAGTTGGAATTGAATTGCTGTTTGGTTGTGTAATAAATATTTTGGACATCAACAAAAATGGAAACCTTTCTCATTTTGTAATCATATTGCTAATTGACTCCCTAGGCAAAGGTCCCAGACATTGCGAGATGATAGGGATATTTGATAGTATTCCAGGATGGTAATATGAGGCTAAATTCGGATTGGGTGGGGAAATATATGACGTTTTATTTCTATGTTTAGATGTCATCCGATACTATGAGCCATGAAAGATTTCGTTTGGTCGAGTTAAGGTTGTCCAAGACTTATTAAATAGAACGTCATGTTCGATAGAATACCCTAGATGTGATCTTGGTAATGTAGACATTATACAACCCTTGAAGGCCAGTTGTCCGATCTGCCCCATATTCCGATAGTATTTAAAAATAAGCACCCATGCTTGCATTCGGATCTTAATTAATGGGCCAAAAAGAGAATAATGGGGGGGGTTTTTTGAGAGCAAATAAATCTTTAGATACACTGGTAATTGGAGCAGGTCTTGCTGGAATGTATATGTTGCATAAGCAAACCTCAGATGGTTTTAAAGCAGAAATATATGAGCTGGCAGGTGATGTTGGTGGCACATGGTATTGGAATCGATATCCGGGCGCCAGATGTGATATTGAAAGTATGGACTACTCCTATTCTTTTTCCGAGGAATTGCAACAAGAATGGAATTGGCGGGAAAAATATGGAACTCAACCTGAATTACTTAAATACGCAAGATTTGTTTGTGAGAAATTTGATTTAAGAAAAAATATTAATTTCAACACCAAAATAAATAAGGCAAAGTTTATTAATGAAATCCAAAAATGGATCGTAACTACCGATGCCAATGATACAATAGAATGTAGATATCTAGTTTTGGCTACTGGAAATTTATCAACTCCCAATACTCCAAAAATTGAAGGTTTAAGTAGTTTTACTGGGAATATATATCATACTGGATCCTGGCCTAAACAAATGCCAAGCTTCGAAGGTAGAAAAGTTGGAATAATAGGCACGGGATCCTCGGCGGTTCAGTCCATCCCAATAATTTCCCAGACAGCCGAAACATTATATGTTTTTCAAAGAACTCCCAATTTTAGCTTGCCTGCTAGACATACAGATTTGCCTGAAGAACAACGGAAAAAATATAAAAGGAATTACAAAAAATATCGCCAACTGGCTCAAAACTCGACCTTTGGAATAGCCAAATATCAACCGCCAACACAATCAGCCTTTGACGTTAGTGATAAAGAAAGGAATGCAATTTATCAAAAAGCTTGGGAAGAAGGTGGTCAGGCCATGTTATTTTCCTTTACCGATTTGCTAACTGATGAGAGAGCCAATCGAACCGCGGCCGAATTTGTTAGGAACAAAATAAGACAAACCGTTAGGGATAAGCAGGTGGCAGAAAAATTGTGCCCTATAGACCATCCAATTGGAACAAAAAGGCTATGTTTGGACAGTAATTATTTTGAAACTTACAATAAGTCTAATGTCTCTCTGATAGATATTTCACATTTTCCCATTGAGAAGATATCAAAAACAGGTCTAGTAACTAACAAAACTGAGTACTTGTTTGATGATCTTGTGTTTGCAACAGGCTTTGATGCGATCACTGGTGCTGTTAATGCCATCGAAATTCGTAATGGTAAAAATATCAGTCTGAAATCAAAATGGTCAAAAGGGCCTAAGACATACTTGGGAATAATGGTATCAGGATTCCCCAACCTATTTATGATAACAGGCCCACAAAGTCCGGGAGTGAAAAGTCAGATGATATTATCAATTGAACAACATGTAGAATTTATTCATGACTTAGTCAAACATAAGAAAAGAAATCATTATAGCGAAGTATCCGTCAAAGCAAAGAATCAAGAAGAATGGATTAAACATAATAATGCGGTGGCAAATGCCACATTATATCCGCTAGCCCATTCTTGGTATAATGGGGATAATATATCTGGGAAAACAAGAAATTTTATGCCTTATGTTGGCGGCGTTTCCAATTATAAAAACATATGTGATGATGTGATTGCAGATGGTTATAAAGGTTTCGAATTTTCATAAATCAGAGCAATCCTCTAACCTACCAAAAAAAACCACCATGAAGTAGAATGAACAGAAAAGGTATCCACGGTTGTTATGGAATTCTTGGAGGAGTGGTTGATGGGACTATTTATTTTGCTTTGAGGATAAAAACTTCTTTGTGTAAGTCGAAAGTTTATTGTAGTTGCTAAGTAAACTTCCCAAAGCAAATACCGCCAATCCATGATGAGATCCAAAAGCATCAAATTCATGAAATCCCAAATCATCAGTTATTTCTATAACGCAGGAAATTAAAAGAATTACGTAAACAATAACTGCTAACCAGGGGTTTTTATCAAAATCAATCATAAAACTTTCCTATTAAAATAAAATTTTTATATTTAAAACTCGCCAAATCATCGGAGGAATGGGACCGAATATCAGTGTGATTAAGAAACCATACTTTTCAAATTTGATATTCACAGCTTCTGACAGTACCTTGTTATAATTGAATGAAAAACAAATACAAAAAAACAACATCGATTGGCATAATCCCTTTCAGGCCGTGAATAAAAAAGTCAGAAATGCTCAGTTCCCACAAGGTATTTTAACGTTAAAACTTCAAAAAATAAATTGATAGCCCAGGACCATTGGGTATCTAAGGTGAAGCTTTGCCAATTGTTGTTCGCATATTTTTGATAAATACCCCCCTCAATACCATTCCTCCTTCCGATCCATACCTAATTTATGGCCAAGAACGACACTCGCCCTTAATAAGGTAGAAGGACAACTTTATCGGTGTTTTTATCCTATCTAATAAGTAAACCAGTTTGTTGGTGAAATCTTTGCTGATAGTCCCAAAGAACACTATTATGCTATCCTCAGACAATTGTTTTTAATGTTAGGACTAGCCGAAACAACTGGTCAATAGTGGAGAACTTTTAAAGTTTTTCCGTATTTTTTTAAATAAGGTTCGGTCTGTATAAGAGAGATTTGAAAATGACGAGAAAAAATTTATTAAGTTTGACACGAGTAGGTATGATCGGGTTTCTAGGTTTTATGCTAACGGGTTGTAAACCCGACAAACTAACTCTTGAGATTTATTCTAGTGATGTTGAAATTGCTGCCACTGGCCAGGAAATTATTGGTGTACCTGTAACTGCAGAGTTCATGTTGTTAGGAGAGGACGAAGAAGGAGTTCTTGACCAGGTCATTGAATTATCGAAAAAATACCTGTCTCCTGATTCAAAATACTCCAAATCCAAGGCAATGCTCGGTGAGCGATTAGTAATTGAAACAAAATTACCGATGACAACTTTCGAAGGCATTGAACAAAGTCCTGCGAGGGTTGCCGCATTAATAGTCAGACCAGGAGAAACTGTAAAGTATCGTATCGATTTGATGCAAACTCAGAACCTAGAGAATTTTGCAGAGGAATTGCAGGATATAAATCTTCTTCTGGGTTTGTCTTTGCCGGCAAGCGAGACAGTTATAAGAGTTATTAGTGACTCACGAAAAACCGTTAAAGTGAAAAGTATCGCAGTGTTTGTATCAAAAAAACCTTACCTAATTTTTGAAAGAGATCTCAATCGGAGAGATTCTATCGATATTGTTTATCCTGGAGGGGACGGTAGCGTTTACAGCGAGATTGACCCGCTTATTGGAATTGATTTTAAACAGTAGAGAATAGTGGGAAAAAGGGGCAGCCAGAGGTATGGTCATAATTTAAATTTTAAATCTTCCCCTTCTATCCGTCAGTGTCTGGATACTGGTGAAGGGGGTTCGCCTTCCCATGCCGATGCTTTCTTGATTTTTCCATAACTTATCACAATCCGTATTTGCGTGGTGACCAGTATTCATCTTCCCAATTATTTAATACTTTTTTGATTTCAATTGTAACTAAAATTATATAAAATAGAGTTATATGAGTGAAATTATTAAACCAAATTTTATGCTTGGGCAGGTTGTTAAACATAGATTTTTAGGATTTAGAGGCGTCATATTTGATATCGATCCGGAATTTAACAATACCGAAGAATGGTATCAAAGTATTCCAAAAGACATAAGACCAAATAAGAATCAACCCTTTTACCACTTGTTTGCTGAAAATGACGAAATTTGTTACACCGCTTATGTTTCTCAGCAAAATCTTCTTCAAGATAATTCTAACCGACCTGTCAGACATCCAGAAGTAAAAGAAAATTTTGGTAATTTCACGGGTAAAGCCTATGAAATATTAAAACAAAGTTTAAATTAGATATACGATAAATGGCATCAAGTCTGATTGCGGACTTTAGAGTATGTATAGTTCTGAAATCCGCAATTCAAAACCTATCCAGATGATATTTACTAGAGGTATTGAGTTGCATCATCTCCTCCATATAATCTTTTATTTCTGTTGCGGTTACTCGCCCAACTCCTTTGAGACTGGTTAATTGGTTAACACTAACTTTTTTTAGATCGACATAAGTAGGATACTTTTTATACACACTGTCCATAATATCTTGTTTGAAATTTTTTTCCGTCACTAGTGTCTGTAAAAAATATTTGTATTTGCTAAGGAGTTCCACCTCATACAATGTATCAAGTTGTTCAATGTGTTTCATAAGTAATTTCACACTTTCGGTAGTGAAATGTTCTGGTTTTTTATCGAGAAGGTTATTGACTAGACCTGTGGGATTTTTCTTGGTAATGAAAGGGTTGACGCGTCCTTTTTTTAAAGCAAAATTGTCATCGCTTAGTGCCTTCCAAAGAAAGCTATATTCATCTTTTGGTTCATAATTCCCATACACAGTTTTCCATGTAGAAAATACACCTTTCCTATGGAATTCTATAACCCCGCCGTATTTGGACGCTATTCGATCAAATTCCTGGATTTGCTGCCAATCTTCTTCTGCTTTTTTCTGCTCTTCTTCTTGTTTCCTAATTATCTTCTTTTTCTTTTCTTGTTCCTCCTTAACTTTTGCTTCTTCTTGTTCTTGGGTTTTCTTTGTGTTCGCCCTTATTTTTTCTATTCTCTTTTTTTCTTCCTCTTCATTTTTAGCATAGTCCTCGGAACGCCACTTTTTCGTGGTAATACACCTGTACATAACAAATAGATTTAACAGGGGAATTGGTCCGATGATTAGCACGAATAACAAACCATGCTTTTTAAATTTAAACTTTACCGCCTCTAGAATAAAAATAGTTACAAACGGAAGAAAACTAAACAAAAACAGAATAACATCCAGTTCCATGACATGCTCCCTAATAGACGGAATGGGTTTAAAATACCTGGCGGTCAGAAGATATTTTAATCCTAAAACATCTAAAAAAAAAGACTAAAAGTCAAAAGCTTTCTGTTTTACGTCTTTGATCAAAGCAAGAAAAACCAAAAATGATAAGGCAGAGAAAAAGTATTTTGCCCACTTTATTTTATTCCATCGTCATTGCGTGTTTTTGAACAGAGAATAAGATTTTTGAATCTTTTATTAAACATCATATAAAATTTTTTATATTTATCTTTCATATCTCTCATTAAAAAATTTTTTGGTTTTTTCATTGAAATGTAAACATTTTTTTTCTTTATACTGCTTAGCAAACTGAATGATTGGTGCTGATTCGGTGTTTCTACTATTCAAAATAATGCCTCCTTCTTCGTCAACAATAATAAATCCTTTTTCAAATAATTCATCACACCCTAGTTTGCATAATGGCATTACAACATCTGGGTCTTTTCTTGTTTCCTCGTCTTTGATTTTGTGTCTCTCCCAAATATGTCCAGCAACCACAAGTTCATTTGGTAAAGTTCTGTGGCAAAGGGAGCAGATCGTTTCTTTTTTCCCCATA
>MDTG01355321.1_pt1 | contig 15112 bp, 20 predicted proteins | sample 811421 | NCBI WGS metagenome assembly MDTG01 (sample SAMN05326645, study PRJNA326480) | marine metagenome | isolation source: seawater | place: Pacific Ocean: South East | collected 2011
ACCATTTGAAGATAAAACATTTGTAGATTTAATGGAAGCAATTTTACAACAATCTCAAAATAAAAAATCAGTTTTGTGTAATGCCATGGCAGAAGCAAAAGACGATTCAACTACAAATTTAATACCATATTATACGTTAGATTGTGCGTTAACCTATTTAACGTATAAAGAAATAAAAGAATGTAATAATCCTAGTCCAGACATTTTAAAAAAATTAGAAGAACGCGCAGCGGAAAATATGAATAAAATGAAACAAATACATGAAAAAAATTGAATCAATTATTTCAAAAAATGGTATCACATATTAAAACAAAATGAATACAATGATTCAATTATCGCGACAAACCATAAAAAATGGATTTAAAACTACTATACCTGAATTAACTTTTTCGGCATCACCATTTCGTTATTTAGGATTGATTAAAAATATTCCACACTTTGTCAATCCAAAAAATGAAGTCTATTATACTAATGTTGGGGGGAATTTAGAATATTCTGCAGATTGGTTAGAAGAACATAAAATGCTTTGGACTGATAATCCTATTTCTTATAGATTAATTACGTTGAATGGTGTGAATTATTTTTACGATTTGGATTACTACGATACATATACATATGATTATAATAAAGATCAAGTAAAATATATTGGCGAATATTGTCCAGAATTTAACTTTATTTATGAACAAATTAAATAATGTTAAATGTCAAATAATATATATTAAAAAATTGAAATAAAAGAAACATTTTTATTTCAATTACATAGATACAATGACAGAAGAAATCATAAGAATTTTGTTAAATGAAATGATAATAATTATTGAAAAAAATGAAAAAAAAAGAAAAAATGTAGATTATAATTCCTATGAATTGATCGCATCATTGTGTTTAAATAATCCTGCAATCGAAACAAAAGAACAATGTTTGGATATTTCTTATGAATCTATTTGTGAAAAAATAAAGGGTTGTACACAAGAAACCTTTCAAAACTATAAAAAAGACATTGAATGTCGTTCACTCCGTTCAGTTCAAAAATATATACAATATTTTAAACAAGGAATTCAAAACAATCCAATATTTACACAAGAAATAAGAGCGATTTATTTGGAAGGTAAAACCATTACATCTCCAAAAATAGTTCAATTGAATGAAAATGTCAATAACAAATGCGCAAAAGCAGATATATATGTAGAATTTTCTACCAATGAAATTATTGGAATATCTATCAAACAAAGTAAAAATTGCACCAAAAGTAATTATTCTGTTGAAAAAATAATTAAACAATGTTGCCCTAATTCAGGTGAAGAAGAACAATTATATAAAATTCGCAAGCAACTATTAAAAGACGCTGGATTTGAAAAACATGATAAAGATCAACGAAAACAAGTGAATCAACTCTTTTATCCAAAAAAAGAAAATATATATTGGAATCAAGTCAAACAATATATATCAACCTATAACGAATCTATCAAAAAAAAACTTGTTGAATATTTATATCCTATTGAATTACCATATGTATTATACGAATTTGATGGAAAAGAATTAAAAGAACTAAAATTAAATAATAGTGAAATTACATTTCACGAACATGAAGAATATTATTATACAAAAAAAAAAGTTCTAAGAAATGCTGCCAAATTATTTTATCAGTTAAAAGTAAATAATCAAACCTATAGAGTTGAAATTCGTTGGAAAGGAAATATACATGATGCGTCTCCACAATTTCATATACATCTTGATTAAGAATACAAATTATATAAGTTTAATACCCGTGACATAACAAAATGTACCACATCTACATTTACAGCGTTTCCAAATTGTTTATATGCAACTTTATCATTTTCGTGAAGTTTAAATGAATCAGGAAAGGATTGTAGTCGCGCGCATTCTCGAGGAGTAATATATCTCCGCTCCTTTGCATAAATTGGTGTTTGAACAATCGCAACCAATGTTGGAAAATATTTAGTTTTTTTTACACGAATACCTGATTGTCGTAATTGAATAAAATGATGGAAAATACTATCATTTTCTTTTTTTGGTCCAACTTGCCATTCCAATTTTCCATATATTTCACGCTTAGACAACTCGTTTTGATATCTATTTACCCAAGTATCCCATTGTTCTTTATATTTATGATAAATGGGTTTATTTTTTGTAATATAATCTTGCTTCCACAATGGCAAACGAGAAAATTCTTCAGGAGAATATGATTTTTGAAATTCATTACATAGAATAGTTGGACTTAGTTTATCTCCTACATCAATATGCTGTATCATTTCATCCCATATTTCTAAAACTCGTTCATGTTCTCCCGAAATTTTATATTTTTCATCTACTTCTTCTTCTAGAATACTTTTAAAATCGATTTCACATGGAGGCGGAGTCATAATCATTTGTTTTGTAGAATCATAAATATCATTACGAATACATACAAAGATAACACGTTCGCGTTGTTGAGGAATACCAAGTTGGTGCGGACTCAATTCAAATGTTTCTACATAATATCCCGTTTCTCGAATTCGCATCAAAATATGTTTAAATACTTCCCCTTTATCGATAGTTTGAATGTGTTTTACGTTTTCAAGAAACATAAAAGACGGTTGTTTTTCTTGTGCAATCTCTAAAATATTTTCATATAATTGACCCCGTTTATCTTCAAATCCACCTTTTTTACCAGAATGAGAAAAACTTTGACAAGGAAATCCACCAGTCAATATATCAAAATCTGGTATACTACTTACACTTACTTTTGTAATATCGCCATGTGGTCTCAAACCATAATTTTTTTCATATGTTTCACGACAATCTTTATTACTATCACTTGCAAATACACATTTTCCTCCTAATTTATCTAACGCTTGATGAAATCCACCAATTCCACAAAATAAATCAATAAATCTAAAAGAATAACTTTTTTCTTGTTCAGATACAACTATATTTTCTTCATGAAAATGATTCAAAGAAACCTGATTTTTTTCTTGAAGTAATCGTTCTACAATTTCTCCTTTTGATTTATTTGAATATCCTTTAATGTGTTTTTCCTTACAAATAGATAAAAGGTATTTTTTCGTAGCAGATGAATAAAGTTCTTCCATGATATTATATATAATGATGACAATTTGTTTAATTCAATTTTATCATTCCAATTGTTGAATATACTTATGTTTATTATAAAGCATTAAAAGTATATCATCTTTTACCTTATTCAATAATTCATCTTCGTCTTTATTTTTTAAATATCTCTGAAAAGAACTAATAATATGTGGGTATTTTTCTTTATAATCATCATACCAACTTTCTAATACCATTTCATTATATCCATATAAATCATCCACTTGTTCTTTTTTATCTTGTATTTGCCATATATTGTCCTTATAAACCATTAAATAATTCCCCTTGATGTTTGATAAATATATATTCATATTTTCTGGTTTGTCTTTATTAAAATGAACCTTTTCTATTAATGTTTTCACACATTGATTACAATCTTTAATACATTTGATATAATCCGTTTCAGTTAAATGACTATAATCTGTATCAGTGTGATTTAGTAATTGAATATTAAATGTATTATTATTAATCGTACCATTATTAATATTTTGTATTTGAAGTTTATTCGATAGTTTTTCTATTTGTTTTTGCATTTTTTCCATTTGTTTTTCTTTATCTTGCATCATTTCAACAAGTTGTTTGTCTTTTTCATTCATCAAACGCGCCAATTCTTTCAAATCTTCATCTTCATTTTTCTTACATGTGTATTTGATATGTCTAGACAAAGACGTATGATGCTTTAAAATTTTATTACAATATTTACATTTATACACCTTTTCTGGTAAGGAAGAAATGCTACATAATGCTACATCATTGCTACATTTTGCTACATTATTGCTACATTTGAGGTGTTTTTTGGTCCCTAAATGTCTCTTAAATTTTGTTTTATGATTTGTATAAAATTCACAGCAATTACAGTTATATTTGAAGTTCATTCTATACAATTAAACAATATTTTTTAAATTCTTTTCATAAAAAATTGTCCTTTTTTGGTCCTTTTTTGTCCTTTTTTGTCCTTTTGGTCCTTTTTTATTTTCACCATTTTTTTTCTTATTTAAAAAGATAATAAATATTATAATGATAAAAAAAATATCACACTTATTGTCCTTTTTTCGAAAAAAAAATGCTACATTTTCAAAAATTTTTGGAGGGGGGGGGGGAAAGAAAAAAACAATTTGAAAAAATTTGAAAAAAAAAAGAATTATTTTCTCAAAAAAAAGAAATATAGAATTTTTATAATTTTATATTGTATATGTTATTTTTGAAGACAATTCTTGTATTTATACATTTTGTTACAAGTAAAACTACTAATTGCGTGTGCACCACAGTAACTTGTCCAAACGAAGGACATAATAAAATAATAATGGGAAACGGTGGTGCAATTATAGATTATATTTATACTTCTCATAATAATCAAGAAGTCGTTGTTTCTGCAAGTGGTATTATTACACCTAATTCATTGGATCATGGTTCGGGAACAACCAGTTGTACACAGCACTATTCCCGTATGTTAGAAGATGATGGTAATAAAGACTGTGATGCGGGTCATATATTAGCAAACCGTTTAGGCGGTTATGGTAATATACCAACAAATATTTTTCCACAAAATGCGGCAATTAATCGCGGATTATATTCACAATTTGAAGGATATATTTATGATTATATAACAAAAAATAAAGTAAATGGTAGTTTATCTTGGAACTTTTTTTATTATAATGAATCACGTACAATGCCATACGCTGTAAATTATAGTGTATTATTTCAAGATGGATATATGATACAATCTTTTTTTAAGAATTAACTATTATAAATTAGTATATAATATTTTAGTGTCAATAAAATAATTAAACTCTTTATATATATCATTTAATAAATAAAGATATATATTTATTAAACCATAACCAATTATCCATCCTTCAGTCCATAAAATAATCCAATTCATTGTATAGTATTTATTATAAATGTATGAAAAGTTTTAATTGTTTTTACTACATCTTTTTGAATACTATAATGATCTTTATTGTTTACTATAAGTAAATGTGGAATAGTATAATCATCAAATAGTTCGATCGGAACCTGAATATCTTTTTTACCAATTATAATAAATGTTTGATTATCAATTGTATTATAGATTTTTCGAACACATGGAGTGTTTTGAATGAGTTGTTGTATAATAGGTGTTTTTTTCGAACTAGGTAATTTTTCTAATAAATATTTTCTATAACTCGGATTTAATACAGGCGCAATTCCAATACAAAATTTTAATTTATAAAAAAGTTTTTTTAATCGTAAAGCAAAGTATCCTCCACTTGAAATACCCAAAATACCTATAATCGGATCCTTATATTTTTCAATACATTTGTCAATAAATTCCTTACATTCTTTTTGTAAAATACTTAGATTTGCATGTGTTGAATTTTGAACAATATAATTTTTTTTTAGTTCTTTTATCCAATTTCGATTATAAGAAATATTTGGATTAAAACCGGACCCATTTATAAAAAAAATACATATCATTCTTATATAATCTTTTTATAAAATTGTCATGAAAATAGTATATATAAAAAAACATAAATATACATTGCTCTTATTATGTAAACATGAGTGAAGACAAAATCAAAATATATCATCTAACTCCTGACTATAAAAAGTGTACGTATCAAACAGAGCAATGGAATAATACATTATCTAATGGAAAATGCGTTAGATTTGAAATAACAAATTATTTTTATTGGGGAACATTTGTAATAGAATTAACAGACAATGAAAAAGAAGAAATATTAAAAAAAGATAGTATCATATTAAATGATTATAGAGGAGTTTCAATAGAAAGTTTAGATAGTGGTTGTGAATATTTACATAAAATTTACAATAAAGATAGTTTTACACATGAAGAGTTAAAAGAAATACATCGTCTTCTTTATTTAGATCCAGAACATAAAGAATCTTATACTAGTGACTGCGATGATGTAGACGAAGATGTATTAGAAAAAAATGGTTGGTCAATGGACAATACAATTTATGGAATTGATACTGGTTGTGAATTGGAATGTATAGGTAGTGATGATGAAATAACTATAAAAGTTTAAACTTTTGATATATTTTTTTGATTTAATGAATGATAAAAAATATGTGTATATATATATAATAAAAATGAAAATAAGGAAAAAAATGTTACTAAAAAACGAATTTATAAAAAAAAAAGTATTAAAAAAATGAGAAAAAAAAATAAAAAAACTTTAAAACATAAATATATAAAAAAAGGTGGTAATAATCAAAATGTTGATAAATACGTTAAATTTGGTGATGAATACTACATCCATCAAGAATATGATACTGCCACACGTAAACCTTTCTACACCAAACTAACTAAAGTCGACTATTGTTACGACGATATTCCTGAACATCGTCCCTGTAAAAGTTATTATAAAATAAAGAATAATACACTAAATTTATGTACTAAAAAATATAGTGAAGACGAAAAGAATGGGAGTTGGGGCAAAATCTTCAAACGTTCTAACAAAAAGTGTACTTCTTCCAAAACAGAAATCGATTTAAATAGCATCATAGATATAACTGACTATTCGAAAAGTATGAGGCGGTTAAAGCCGCCGAATGAAAAATATTATCAAGTATTTATAAATGAATAAAAAGAAACATTATTTTGTAAGTGTCTTTTTATTTGATCCAATTATATATAAATGGCAGAGTTAGGTGAATCAGAATCTCTGAAAGCAGAAATTGCAGAATACGACAAAGACGAAATAGATGATTATATTAGTACAATCAAAAATGAAATTAAATTGTTAAATGATCATACAGAGCAATTAGAATCTGAAAATACAGAAGGAGATATTAATTATGTAGAAAGTTTTATACGTATTTATGAATCTAAGATTATAGAACAAAGTGAAGAAATGGAAAAATTATTTAGTGAGGTTCAAGAATTAAGATTTACACGTGAATATTTACATGGAAAAAAGAATGAATATGGTGAAATATTAACTTCCGAAAAATTTATTAATTTAATTCATAAAATAAGACGAATACGAGAAATAAAAAGCGAAATATATCATTTTTTAGAACAAAAGGGGATTCCGTCCCCCTCCAAATGATTATATCGGAATTAAACATGGATAATGAGTATAATGAAGATTCTAATAAAATGATTTCACAATGTTGCGATGGATTCTTTTGCACATCTACAAAGTAATAATATTATAATTTAGTTCTTGTAATATGTATTGTTGTATTACCATTTTTTGTTTCTGTAATTGTTTGTATTTTTTCTCCATTTACTATTTTTGTATTAATTTGTCTCATAACTACATTTCCTTGATTTTGATTTGAAAATACATGAATATTTATATTTGCTTTTGAACTATTATGATGAAAATGTCTAAATATATCATGATGATTTTGACCAACTTGATGTGGGGTTTGTTCTTTTTTTGTTAAAATCTCATACGCCTCGGATATTTTTTGAAACTTTTCATTTGCATCTGATTCTTTATTTCTATCTGGATGATATTTGAGCGCTTGTGTTTTATACGCTTTTTTAATTTCATCTTCGTTTGCTCCTTCCTTTATATTTAAAATATCGTAATATTTCTTATACATTATAATCTATTAAGTTATAAAAATACATTATAATGTACAAAATTAATTTTAAAAATAAAATTAAATGATTTTTAAATATATTAAGTAATCATGGATATTATATTTCATTTGTCTTTTCCAATAGAAATTTGTAATAAAATTTTTATATTTGCTTGTAAATCTCCTCATAATGGATTGGGAATACAAACATTAAAACATTTTGCATATATTGATAATACAGATAAAAGTTTACCTAGTCAAGATAGATTTTTTTTTCATTTTAATTCATCAAAATATTCATTCATAAATTATTTAAAACCTCTTGATCTATTTAAAATAGGACGTTTTGAAAATCTAAATAAATTAACTATATCTCCATGTAATATTGGAGACTCTTCTAATGTTGTTGGTGATATTCAAGTGTTACGTTTTATGCCCAAATTAGTAGAAATATATATAAAAGATTCTTTTATATATGGTGATATTCGTAATTTAGAAAATTTACATCATTTAAAACATTTATATTTATTGAGAACTCATATAACTGGAAACATAAAATATATTTCCAAGTTAAATAAATTACTTATTATTAATATGAATAATACAAATATTTGTGGAGATATAAGAAGTATTAAGTCAAATAAATCTTTAATTTGCGCGCATTTACATAAAACAAATGTAAAAACATATTATTATCAAGAATTTAATGAATATAGAATTAAATATAATTTACCAGGTTGTTCAGTTATAATCTAACTTATTTTTTACTTGCTAGTTTTGAAATTATATATAAATAAGTTAATAGTAAAGTATACCATATAAAAACAACTATTAATAGTCGCATTAATTTATTATAATAATAAAGTCGTTGTCGTTGAAATTGATTTAATCTATATCTTCTTATTTTTAGTTTACCTCTACAAAATACACATAAATTGCTTGTAAGAATATGCATTCTATAACAATCGTCACAAATTTTTTTATCACATTGAGTGCAATTATATTTTGTAGATGGTTCACAAGATTCGTTATAACAAATAACACAATCAAAATGTTCTGGTTCAAGAATAGGATGTATTTTTAAATTAAAACTCATTATACCTTATAGTAATATGTATTGTTCAAATAAAAATAATATAATTTTATATAAGAAACTTTGTAAATAATAATATAAATATAATATTTATTATAAATCTATAAATATGTCAGAGAAATTAGAAGAATTTGAATTAAAAAATAAAAATCCAGAAGCAAATTTACTATTTATGAAAGTATGGTTGGATAAAAATAGTAACAATAATAAACTAAGAAGTGATGAACCATCTGAATTTATGAAACAATATGTAGAAGCAACATATAATTTATTTCAAATTCAACAAAAAAGAATAGACGACTTAGAAAAAATGTTGAAAGAATATATTGTATAATAAATAATATTATAAATGTGTTTAAAATTATAAATATATATAGATGTATATTATGATATATATTATAAATACAATATTAACCACTTCTTTTATTTTTATTTGTAGTCATTATTTATTTCAACAAATAAGATTCCAACAATTTAAAGGACCATTATCTTTACCATTAATAGGAATTTTATACGATCCAAAATCGTCTTTTATAATTCAATATTTAAAATCATGTATTAAAAAATATGGTTCAATCTTTACATTTAGTATTGGAATGAAACAAATGTTGGTAGTTTCTGAACCACAATTGGTGCGAAAAATATTAACTGATACAGAAACATTTATAAAAGGACCAGATTATACTGAAAAATTTGCGGTTGTATTTGGTGAAGGATTAGTAACGTCAAATGGAGAAAAACATAAAATAGATAAAAGATGTTTAGGGCGTTTTTTTACGAAAAATCATATAGAAAAATATAATAAAATGATTTGCGAAGAAACGGACAAAATGATTAAAGAAGAACTGAACCCAAATGTAGGAACAATTATAGATATTCAAGATTTTTTTCATTTATTAAGTTTACGTATTTTTGGTAAATTTTCAATGGAAAAAGATTATTCACTTCCAGAAAATAAAGAAATTGCGAAAAAAATAAACAATGGTGTAAAAATTGGTTCAAATATCATAGGTTCTCATATTATCATGAATATGCCTATGTTTTCATTTTTTCCATCTATTCAAATAGTAAATAAAATTGTCAAATATGTAGATGAACATGTAAATAAAATCATAAATGATACATTTCAAAAAATGAATCAAAATGAAATAACTAAAGATAATATATTAACTGCATTAATCATTCGTCATTTACGAGATCATTTGGGTGAACCATTGGATAATAGAATGAAACAAATTCATGATCATATACGAACAACATTAGCAGCAGGTCATGATACCACTGCATTTTTTGGTTGCTATATGGCATATTTGCTTGCAAAACATCCAGAAGTTCAAGATAAAATACGCAATGAAATGAATATTCACATAACAAATTATAATTATATAACTGAATCGGACATTTCTAAGTTATCTTATTGTCGTTGTGTTTTACAAGAAGTATTAAGATTATATACAATTATTCCATTTGTCAATAGAACAAATACAAAACCCTATAGAATCGAAGAAACAAATCAAGTTATACCAGCAAATACAACTATATTAATTCCATTGACACTTATGAACCGTTCAGATAAAATATGGGAAAATCCAACGTTATTTAATCCAGAACGGTTTATGGATATAATTGGACACAATAGTGCAAAACACGGATATTTTCCATTTGGTTATGGATCACGAACTTGTATTGGTTCGAATTTAGCAATTACAGAAGGAATGATTATGATGATTAAACTAATAAATGAATTTGATTTATATCCTGACCCGACTTTTAAACCAGAAATTATTGCTGGTATTAGTCTTATCTCTAAAAATGGAATAAATGTGAGATTAGAAAAAAGAGTATACGAAAGTGATTTATAATTTTATTTAATCATAATATATCGTATAACTAATCTTAAAAAAAAATATAATATTGTTAATTTTAAAACTATAATAATCTTTTCAGATATTGTTAATGAATGATATTCAGTTCTATAAAAACGTAATCTCCAAAAACGAATTTCTTCTACTTCATGATTATGATCTTTTATTCCATATATTATTTGTTTTTTAGATTCTTTTGCGGTTGGTAAAGTATTATCTGGATTAGATAAACGAGTTAAACATACTGTGCGAATTATGCCGTCTTGAACAATTTCATAGTCTGCTTCGGGTATATTTTCCATAAATATATCTAGTAAAACATTATATTATTTAAAAATATATTCAACAATTACAAGTTGTCTATTATTAAATATAAAATAAGTAAAATAGTCTGTATTTATTTATCAAATATAAAATATAATGAAAAGAAACCTTTTTTTATTTCAAAATAAAATAAAAAAATATACCATACCAAGATTTTTTTCTACTAATGAAAAACAGATAGAAATAAATATTGATTCGTCTTATAAAACACATTTATTTGAACATATACCAAAAAAAACATATACAACTAAAAGTGAATTATTAGAATATTTTGAAATTATGAATAAAATGAGAAGAATGGAAATTATTTGTGATAATAGTTATAAAGATAGAGAAATAAGAGGTTTTTGTCATTTGTATGACGGTCAAGAAGCAACTGCTACGGGTATTAACGCTGCATTTACAAATGAAGATTGTTGGATAACGTCTTACCGTTGTCATTGTATTGCTTTAATTCGTGGTAGTAGTGTTTTCAATATTTTGAGTGAATTGTATGGTATGAAAGATGGTTCTACACAAGGTAAAGGCGGTAGTATGCATTTTTATAATAAAAAACATAATTTTTATGGAGGTCAAGGTATTGTAGGTGCTCAAGTTCCTGTAGGCGCTGGATTGGCGTTTGCATGCAAATATAATACTCCTTTAGGAGAAGAAATGCCGGTTGCTTTAGCAGCATATGGTGATGGAGCAGCAAATCAAGGTCAAATATGGGAATCTGCAAATATGGCATCATTGTGGAAACTACCTCTTATTTTATGTATTGAAAATAACAAATATGGGATGGGTACTAGTATAGAGAGGCATAGTTGTAATGGTAATTATTATACAATGGGTAATACAATACCTGGTATAAAAATAGATGGTAACAATGTTTTTGCTGTACGCGAAGGAATGAAAATGATTAAAAATTACTGTAGTACTGGTAATGGTCCAGTTTATGTAGAAATGGACACATATCGTTATCATGGACATAGTATGTCTGATCCTGGTGTTGGTTATCGTTCTCGTGATGAGGTAATTGAGAGTAGAAAACAACGAGATCCTATAGAATATATTAAAAATATAATTATAGAAAATGATATTATGAGTGAAAAAGAAATAAAAAATTTAGAAAAAGAAATAAGAAGTAGTGTAGACAAAGAAGCAGAAAAGGCAAAAAAAGGTTCACAACCTAATAATGAAGATTTATATTCATATATATATTCAGATGGAAATGGTGGTAATGAATTATTACCATTTATAAGAATGCCAGAATTAGAAAAAAGTATTAAAAATAATAAATAATAATTTACAATATAAACTATTATTTATTTAAAACACGAAGAACAGTATTATATATATTATCTATTTGTGGAATAGCTTGTTGTTCTAATTTAATTGAATAAGGCATAGGAACATCCGCACCTGTAATTCTTGCAACAGGTGCATCTAAATAGTCGAACGCTTCACTCTCAATAATTAAACTACATATTTCAGCACCTACGCCATGCTGTGGCCAACCTTCTTCAACGGTGATTAAATGATTTGTTTTTTTTACAGATTCTATAATTGTTTCTGTATCTAATGGTCTTATTGTTCTAAGATTTATGATTTCAGCATTAATTCCATGTTTTAACGATAATTCTTCTGCTGCTTTTATTGAAAGTCCTACCATTTTTGAAAAAGTAACAATAGTTATATCATCTCCACTGCGTTCAATATTGCATTTACCAATGGGCAAAACAAAATCATTTTTTTGGGCTTCATCCGATAGAGGAAATTCTTGACCATACAATAGTTCATTTTCTAAAAAAACAACTGGGTTTGGATCTCGTATAGCACTTTTTAATAGTCCTTTACTGTCTTCTGCATTCCAAGGAGAAACAACTTTTAATCCTGGAACGGAACCATACCAAGCAGCGAAACATTGTGAATGTTGCGCTGCTACACCTGACGCAACACCATTTGGACCACGAAATACAATTGGACAAGCAATATCTCCAGCCGACATATAATATTGCTTTGCTGCTGAATTAACAACATGATCAATTGCTTGCATTGAAAAATTAAATGTCATAAATTCTACAATTGGTTTTAAATCTTTATACGCTGCTCCAATTGCTAAACCTGTAAATCCCATTTCAGTAATAGGAGTATCTATAACACGTTTTTCGCCATATTTACTATATAATCCTTTACTTACTTTATAAGCGCCATTATATTGTGCAACTTCTTCACCAATTAAAAATACTTTTTCATCTATTTCCATTTCTTCATCCATTGCCATATTTAATGCATCTCTAATTGTAACCATTTTTGTTGACATATTTCTCTTCAAAATATTATTAACATAATGATTTTTTTTTATACGTAACATAAATATATTATAAAAAATAATATATTTATATATCATTTTTTATTTTCATTTTATATTATTTTTAAAAATTCAATATAAAATTATTTTGCCCATCCATCAATACCAGCAGAACTATTTCCCACAATATTTATATTAATTGTTCCAGGTTCTAAATGATAAAATATTTCATAATTCGCAATTGCTCTTAAATGATGTTCATTATAAGAAAGGTCTATATTAGAAGAATTATTATTTATAGGTATTTCTTTATACATAAATTGTCTAAATAATTCTATATCACATATATTTTTAGTTGAATCAATTACAAATGTATGATTTATATTATATTTTTCAATAAGTATAAAGAAATCGTTCGTTACATTGTTCCACTCAATTGAACGAACTGGAAAATCATGATTATGGACAAAATTAGGAGTACTTGATGTTATCCTATAATAATTTTCTGTAAAATTTTTTAAAATGGTGATATATATTTTTTTTGGAGAAATATTAATAAACATTAAATAATCTGTTTTCCATGGATATTTTCCTAGTAAATAATAATTTTGTTTTTTATATACTCCATATTGATTTGGAGACATAGAAATATACATTTTAAATGATTTTTCATGAATATAAAATATACTTTTATGTTTTGTAATTTCTATATTTGATAAACAACATATGCGTTCCATAAACAACTTAATTATTTCAAGTTTATCTTCTTTTGGTAATTTACGAAAATATTTCCATGGACTTTTATCCCAAGATGTTTTATACTTTTCGTAAGTATTATTTGTTATATTTTCAAATAATTCAGATATTGTTTTATCTGAATTATCGTGTAATGATGCCATTTTAATTAAGAACTATTTTCAATAATAAAATCAATTTTATAAAATTATTATAATTTAATATTTCTTTTACATAATAAGATATCATGAAACAATTATTTATTTTTTTATTATTTCCAAAAATACTTCATTCATTTTCATTACCAAATCCAAAACAACATAAAATAGACCAACGAATCTTTAAAGTACTTAAACCAGCAACATTAAATCATGTGATGGTTCCAATTGTTGGAATGGTAGATACATTTTGGGTTTCAAAGAAAGGTTCAATAAATGATCTAGCGGCAGTTGGTGCTGCAGATCAAATTTTTTTTGTCTTTTTTTCATTTTTGTCTTTTTTACCTATATTACTAACTCCAAAAATAAGCGAGTTACACGTTCAACGAGATAAAAAGGAACTTTCAAATATTATAAACATTTCATTATTTTTATCTGGATTATTAAGTAGTGTTACTTTTTTATTATTTTTTAAAACTCAATTCATTGTAAATTATTTTGTAGATCCAAGTTCACTATTTTATGTTAAAACAATTTCATTCTTAAAATATAGAAGTATTGGTATTCCATTTTGTTTATTAAATAATGTGATTTTTAGTATTATGCGTGGAATGTTTGATTTTAAGTCAGCTATCAAAATAAATGGTATTTCTCAAGTAATTAATTTAATATTAGATCCATTTTTTATAGATAAATATGGAGTAAATGGGGCAGCGTATGCGACTGTATTTTCAGAATGGTTTTGTACACTTGGATATAGTATTATGTTATATAAAAAAAGAATAATTCAACCCGTTTTTTATAATATTTTTAAAACAATAGGATCGTTTCTTCGGTTAGGTGCAACAATTCAAGTACGTTTTATTTTTTTACAGTTTTTACATATTTCGATTACTAAACAAATTATGTCATTTGACTCATATGGACACGCATTTGCGTCTCATGTAATTATTCATAAATTTATGAATATTGCTAATATAGTTTTTAAAGGTTTATC
>MDTG01438289.1_pt1 | contig 15112 bp, 10 predicted proteins | sample 811421 | NCBI WGS metagenome assembly MDTG01 (sample SAMN05326645, study PRJNA326480) | marine metagenome | isolation source: seawater | place: Pacific Ocean: South East | collected 2011
GAATATGAAACTAATGTGGTTAAAGAAAGAGAAGTTATACCATCAGAAAAAATAATGAAAGATGAGAACCAAATTTTATTAGAAAGGTTAGCAGCAAGAGCTAAAGAATATATGGCTTGGGAATGTAGTTATTTTGAAAAAATGGAACAAACAGATGAATTTATTTATAAAACATTAAAACAAAAATTAAAATATTTCCATCCAGCTTTCCACTCTATGACACCAGAAGGTTTTAATTCTAGATTAACATTTTTAAAACAATGTACAAGACAAGGACCTAATATAGCTAAAGGTGAACCATCTAATATGGCTTTTGGTAAACCACCTATATGTGTATTAAGGGTAGGTGATTTTTACCATACCAAAATAGTTATCGATACCGTTAACTTTACTTTTGACCCACTACAATGGGATTTAAACCCAGAAGGTATTGGTGTACAACCTATGTTGTGTAGTGTAGATTTAAACTTTAAATTTATTGGTGGTTCTTCATTGGGTGGACCCATTTCACAATTACAAAATGCAGTTAGTCATAACTTCTTCGCTAACACAGGACTCTATTTACCAAGAACTATATATTCATCAGTAGGTGATTATAAACAAACAAGAAAAGACCCAATAACAGGTCAAATTGATGAGATAAAATCTAATACTAGGTATAAAAAAGGTGAATCATTCTCTTATGGAGCTTATATTAGTCCTAATCAAGTAATAGGTTTAGATGGTAAAAACGTTAATGAAGAATCATCATTAACTCCACCACCAGACCCTAACGAGAATATGGTTAAACAACAACAGCAACAGTCAAATATAAACCCAACACCAGCTCCAATAGATGACGATACACAAAAACAAATTGATGAAGCTTTTGATAAAAAGGTTGAAGATAGAGCGGGGGCTTTTAAAATATATCTTAAATATACTAACCATGAACAAAACAAAGCAATTAAATTTACCAAAAGTTCACCAAGTGTTGATTTATATGTAGGTGGTCCATCAGTATTTGATTCACAACAGATGGAAAAGTACTCAACACTTAAGAAAACGTCAGTTATAAATACAACATTCGCTGATAAAATATTCTTCATAGCTTCTGACCAAGAATCTTTAACCAAAATAGAAATTAAAACCCCAAGTACTATCGTTGGAACTAAAATTATGAAATCAAAAACTAACTATACCCCAAACGCTAAAAAGGGTCTCCAAACCAAAACCCAAACCCCAATCAAACAAAGGGTGGTTATTTTCGATTCAGGAGAAATTTCTTCTTCCCCAATATCCGAATTTTTATTAGGTGTCGGAGAGAATGTCATACCATCAGGTATATATGAAGTTCGTGGTTACGCTAATGTTAAAGGTAATTTAGCTGAAGACGCTACAGATGAAGTTAAAGAAATAGAATCAGCTGTATATAGATTCTCAATAAAATAATTAAAAAATTATGTCAAGATACTACGATAGATATAGAAGTTTTAAAGAAAATGGTAAAGGTACAACACTACCATTTATAAATTTACCTATAAAAGGTTCAGACCAAAGAGTTTTAACAGATAAAAAAACTAGGTTTGATAAATTAAGTCAAAGGTTTTACGGAAACCCTTATCATGGTTGGTTAATTTTATTAGCAAATCCAGAATTTGGAGGTTTAGAGTTTGACATTCCTGAAAGTAGCGTTATAATAGTACCATTTCCATTAGAGAAAACACTTGAGGATTATCAACAACAAGTTGATTCCTATAAAAGACTTTACGGTTAGTAATAAAAAAATAGTTTTATGTCATTAAATCAAGGACCACAACCAAAATTATTGGTTAACCAAAATGGGGTTAGATATGTTGACCCAAATCCAACAGACCAAATAGTAAATCACGAAGATTTGGTTATGTATGTAAAATTAATTGCTAGAACAAAAGGTAGAAGTATATTAACACAAGAAGGTAGTGAAATTAATTTAGAATTAGAAAGAAAATTTACAAGAAGTGAAACTAATTTCACTTATAATGACGATAAACCAAACTATTTAGATACAGATTGGACTAATTTAGGTGGTGGACCACAAGCACCAGGTACAGACATAGGAACCTTTGGTATAAGTAATATAAACATAGAGTTTAAATCTAGTTTTATGCCAAAAATAGTCATTGATTTTGTTGATATTAGAGGTGCTACTTTATTTGAACAAGGACCATGTTCACCATATTCAGCTTTTTTACATTTACCTTACCCAGTATTTGAATTAACTGTAAAAGGTTATTATGGTAAACCAGTTAATTATACTTTAGCTTTAATAAAATTTAATACAAAATTTAATTCAGAAACAGGTAATTTTGAATCAAAAGCTGAGTTTGTTGGTTATACATACGCATTTTTAGCTGACATACCAATGGGTTATGTTATGGCAACACCTTATATGAAAGCCTTTCAAGGTGAAGAAAAATTAGACGGAATATGGAAAAGATATCGTAAATTACCTGGTTTAAATGATGAAAAACTTGGGTTACCTAAAGACGCACTAAAATTATATGATTTAATTAAAAAAGCTAAATTACTAGAATCAGAAACACCCAAACTAAAAAATACAAAACAAGTTGTTGAATTAGCTAGAATAGGTAAAGCAAAAAACGCTCTAGTAGCTTTAAGAAACGACATAGAAGGAATTCAAAAACAATGGATATCTAAATGTACAGGAAAGTCTAGAAATTGTAAAATTAGGAAATCACCTTCTGACTCCACAAAAAGATTTTTTCCTGTTGTGGTAATAAATAAAAACTCTAGTGCCACAGAAAAGGTTTTAGTTAGTAGTATCTATAATGGTGGACCATCTGGTGGAGAAGGTGTAATAAAACCAATGTTAGGTGAAGGTACTGAAGACACTTTTTCTTCATCTAATATAGGTATAAGATATTCATCATTAAAATTATTATACGAAGAAACTAGTATTAAATCTATAGTAAATGCACCGGTGTTAGAATTTAGTAAAATAAAGGAAGGTGTTTACGGTTTTTGGGACCGACCAACCTTATCGGAAGATGATAATGAAGTATATGGTATAGATTTATGGGAATCCATGTTAAAACCTATTAACGAATCTTTGGTTGAAATAGAAAAAGCTTTTGATGAAAAAAGAGAAGTTTTAAAAGAGCTACTTAACGCAAAAGTTAAAAAAATATTAGGATTCCACCCAAGTATCAGAAATGTTTTTGCTATTATACTAGCTAACACTGAAGCTTTTTTAGAGATTCTTAAAAATGCGTCATTAGAAGCTGAACAACATCACGTAGATAACCAAGAAACAATTTTAAATAGAATAGGTTCACAAGAAGAAAGAAATATTTTAAATTTAAAAGATTCCATACATGGAGGAAATGGGCCCCAAGAAAGTGACGAAAAAATTAAAAAAGATAATAACGTTAAAATATATCCATGGCCAACATATTACCATACTATTACAGGTCCCGCTGGTGAAGCAGGAGAAAAAGAAGAATACCCTGGAAATACTGCCGATTTTTCGGATTGGCCTGAGGTAAAATTTGTTGAAGATTTTGTTATTGCTTTAACGGAGTTAAAAACTAAAATAAATAATTTAAATAATGAAATAGAAGAGGGTTCACCAGGTTTTGACAATTTTGTACCATTATCTATATTGGAAACACCTATATTTGGGGACGAAAAAGCGGCTTCTAGATGGTTTAATGTAGGAAGAGGTATGAAAGCAATGCCTAATGTTGATGGTAGTGAGGGTGTTGGGGGTATTGAATCACTATTTACCACCATCGGTGAAAATGCTTTTATATTTGGTGACTATAGTTTTATAAATTCTTTAACTATATGGAAATCACAAAGAGGGTTTTTCAATGGTTTTGGATTTAATTTTGTTACTAATGGAACTGGTAATAATTATGGGTACGCTGATAATAATGGTGGTACTGTTGATACTCTTGAGATTGGGCCCCAAAGATTTATGGATAACCCACACGTTAATTCTTCTATTACTAACAGTGAAAATAATGATTTATGGAGATTTGAAAGTCCTTTTAATGGCGCACAAGGTTGGCGTTGGAATGAGATACCTTGGCCTAGAACTAATTTTGGTGAAAAAGAACCTTGGGACCAAGAAAAGATGATGGTAACTAAATGGAATAATGTTTCACCTACAACTCCATTAGCTATGAAAAAAGCTGGTTATGTAGATGCTTTAAACGCTTTATCTACTTTGTTCGGCCAAAGAGATAAAGAATCAGTTTCATTTTTACATGCACAATCTAAAAATAAAGATATAGATAGTTTATCACAACTATTACAAAAAAAAATAAAAGAAAATTTAAAGAAAAAATGGAATAATAACTATAAAGAACTAACTTTCGATGAATTTACTGAATACGCTACGGCTAAAATAAACAATGGTTCGTCAAAACCAAGTGTTATAATAAATCAGTCAGATTTATATACAGGACCCTTTGAATACGTTAAAAACAATAAAGTTTTAATATTAGAAGGACCCATACCAAAAACTAATGACGATACTTTTCATCCACTATCAGACACAAATAGTTATTTAAGTTCTAACCCATACAATAATACAAGAAATAGTGTGGCTTTAATGAGTGATAAAGAAATAGAAGATGCTGGAGGACCAACTATGATTAAAGGTGATACCACCAACACTACTTTTGAAATTACTCAAAAAATTACAGAACAGCTTTGGCCTGATGAGTCAAATAGAACCGCCAAGCCTAATGATGCAGCAAGTGCTGGTGACGCTAATATACCTGACGAAGGTAAACGTAAGTCCCTTTTCTTTCATTTAAGAGCTTATAATTCAGATTCATCAGGAGGACAGACCGCTCTTAGACCATCATGGTACTCTGAAAAAGGAGCGGGTTCTAAAGAAGCAGATGGAAACGCATCTGGTCTAAACCCATCACCATATTTGAGTCAAGGTCAAACAACTTTACAAAACATGCCTTTAGCACATTTAAAAAATGGTTTACCTTATTATCCTAAAGGTGGTGATTTCAATGAAAATTATAATTTATATTTTAGACATCAGGAGGTAAGTAATAGGCCAAGTATGACTAATTTTTCAACTGGTACATGGAGTCAGGCTGGAAAAGAAAAAGTACAAGCTTATTGGGATATGGGTACTAGTAGAGTTATTTATAATAGAGATGGTACTAAAAATGACTTCTTTGATGCTACAGGGACAATAAGTTCATACAACAGAGGTGCTGCTGACGCTTTAGTACAAACACCTTTATGGACATTAAACTACCCAGAATACAAATGTCCTTTATTAGGTCAAGAACAATATATTTCTAGAGAAGAGATTAATTCAGTATCAACCGATTATACAATTAAAGTAGATAGTTCTGGAGGTTCTGGAAAGTTCAAAGGCAGATGGATAAACCATCCTTACAATTACTCTAGAAATTTTGCCACATGGTGGGGCATTAATCAATGGAGTAATACTGTAACTTGGGATAGTGGAGGTAACCCAAGTAGGTATAAACCAATAAATAACTCTGAATCATATGGTGACAATTTTACAAGAAATGCTTATAAATTTCCTTTAGCTTATTTATTTGTTATGGGGTTAGGTTTTACCCATTATTCATTTGGTAATGGTGACCACTCAGATTCATTGGGTGTTTATTTTCCAGTAGACGGTGTAGCAAATAATAGAACTAGTTCGTTAGGTAATTTTATTAGTTACGGTATACATAACTTACCTAGAGCTTATATCTTAATTTTAGGAGCTGTATTATGGAGAATGAAAGAAGGCCACGCCTTAAAATGGGATAAAGATAGTGATGGTAAAGGTATAGAACCAACTGTTGAATTTACTGGTTGGAATAGAGCAGACCACTGTGTGGGTATTGATGATTTATCAGACCCAGTTTGGTTTTTCCATAATTGTATTTCAAAACCAAAATATATGGGTGGTGCTGTCTACTCTACAAATGGAACAGGTACAGATTGGAAGATTGTTGATGGAAATAGAAAAGGTAATGCTTTTTCCGATGTTAAAACCTATAATTATACTAGAAAATATATAGGTGAGAGTAAAGGTGAATTATCAAACCCAGGACTTGACGTATGGACTAATTCGGGTGGTAACGCAGTTAACAGAATGCCTGAGACCAAAAATTATCTTCAACCTTATCAAATAGGTACTATCCCTGGTTCAGATACAGTACGTAATGACCCAAATGGTTATCAAACGATTACGTGGATATACAGTACCACCGAAAGAGAGGAGCCAAACTATTACAATGGTTGGGTCAAATCTTCCCAAAACACAAGACACATCAATAAGTATACAACAATTTTTTCTTTAGCTAGTTCATATGAACCTTACGGTATGGACGACACAATGACATCTTATAATGTTATGAGAGGTATGTTTGACCAATGTAGACAAGACCAATTACCGTATTTTAGTAAACCACAAATAGGTGTAAACGAAAGTTGGAAAAGTGTCGGTAATGGAAATGGTACCGAAATAAAAGATACTGGTGAGTACAAAGGCGCATGGACAAATTGGTACGAACCAGATACATTAAATATTGCGTCTACAGGATTCGATAGAAAGCAAGACCAAGCACAAGTCGCTTCTGGTGCCCCTAGAATATCCCCAAATAGATTTTCAAATGGTTATCTAAATATAAAAGAAATGTGTAAATCAATAATATTTTTACCTACAGAATTAAAAAGAGAATTGATTAATTATTTCGAAAGATTCGCCAGAGCTGGTACAGTAGTGGAAGCTAAGGCAATGGATTTTGATATGTTACAAGATGGAAAAGATACTTGGTTAACAACAGTTGACCCATTAAACTTCGAAAAAAAATATGGACTTGGTTCCTCTAGTTATGATTTATTTGATTACATGTATACTCAAAAAAGTGCTTCACACGAAACCCCTGAAGTTAAAGGCCAAAACGATATTTCTCACGAAATAGGTCACTCATCTTTTGGTTTTCCAGAAATAACAAGAGGATTTTATGGTTTTCAAGTGGGTGATTATACCAAAAGGTTACAAAAAGGTGGACTTTCAACCTCTAACGGTGGTTGGTTTGATGACCGTTCTGATAATCCATGGTTTGCGACATACTCTAAAATATCCATAAGAACATCAGGATACGACCAAGAATAAAAAATAGAATAAATGGCAGATAAATCAAGTCTTTTTATACAAACTCAGTTAAACCCTAGAATATATGGTTTAAGAAAGGAAATTAATGATTTAAGTAATAACGTATTTAATATATCTGGTTCTGGGAAAGATGTTTCAAAAAATGATACAGGGCGAAATAAAAAACTACATGAATATCTTTTTACGGAAGATTCAAAAACAAATTTAGTTTTAGGTACACCGAAGGTGTTAAACGCAATACATAAAGAAGATTTTACTGAAGATTTTCACATTAGTGAGGAGGAGTTAAAATATTATTGTGACGGCTTTGCGAGTGCTTTAAAAGACCAAGCTGAAAATACATATACAAAATTAATAGATGAGGGTGTTAAAGAAGCTGATTTAGCAGAATCAGCTTTAGATGATTCAGATGTTAAGTTATCTTTATATCGTTCTTTTAAATCATTATACGATAAATGGATTTGTCGTTCAACAGAAGAACCAAATAAACCTACAGTTGGTTACTTTTTCAATAGATATGGTCAAAGGGATGAAAGAACATTATTTGAACATTTTAATTTTGTTAATAGAACTAATTCAGATATCGGTGGTCAGGCAGTTATTGATGTTTCTTACCTATCTAATTTAGCCAATACAGGACAAGGACAAGGACCAACACAGTCATTGTATAATTCAATCACAGGGTTATTATCAAAAAATAATTTTGATTTTTTTGCTATGCCTAACTTTGTTAATTATTCTAATACTAAAAAAGGTACAGATGATTTACTAGATATGTGGAGACCGTTAAGTGAAACTTTCTCATCTATATCAGCACAACCTTCATTTATTTGTATGTTTATAGGTGGTAGTTCTAGAACGTTAGATATACCAAGGTCTTTTTGTGGAAAAAATGGTTTACAATTTGAATATACTGACGATTCATTTGACATTAATGACCCAGCATCATATCCTGAAGATTTTACAACTAACACTGGTGGTATCACTGCCTTTAAAATTAGATATGGTCAAGAAGCACAAAATCATTTTAAATCTTTAACACTAGACCAAGCAGAGTTTAAAGAAACCCAAGAATCTTTATTGGTTATAGATGCGTTGACAAACCCAAAAACAGGTAATTCACCAGCTCAAGTAGGTAAAGGTAATAACTTATTTGACACTTATTTAACTAGAAGTTACAGTTGTGATGTAGAAACTTTTGGTAATCAACAAATACAACCTTTAATGTATTTTAAATTGGAAAATGTACCTATGTATAGGGGTACTTATATGATAATAGATGTTAAACACGAAATAACCGCTCATAATGCTAAAACAACTTTTAAAGGTGTCAGACAACCAATAGTACAAGTACCACTAGTAACAGATGCATTATCATTATTAGATATAGCACTAACACCAGATGAAGCATTTGAAGGTCAGTTGGGTGATTTAAGTGCTGGTTTAGGTAGTTCTGGTAGTTCTGGTAGTTCTGGTAGTTCTGGTGGCGGAACAACTCCATCAAATCAACCAGGTTCACCAGTAGTAAACTTACCACAAGGTTCTAAGTCAGGTGGTAGACCTAAGAGATTAAATGATTACAATAATTCTTAAAATAAAAAAATATGAGTTTAGCAGACATTAACCCACTTTTATTAAAACCAACAGGTAATGGTTATGAAACACTAAGAGATGTTATAAAATCTAATAAATTAAAAACCATCACAAAAAGAGACGCTTTATTTTTAGTAAATAAACAAATGGAAGGTATTTCAGAAACGAAAGGTAATATATACATCTATATGTTTTACTTTTCTTGTAACCCCGCTGGAAAAACCAAAAAGTATAGTCCAACTTGGTATAATGGTATAAGACCTAATGACACAACCAAAGAGTCAACAGCTTGGTGTGGTTGTTATACTAGTTTTGCTTTGAATTGGTCAGGTATTTCACCTAATGGACATTATGGGTCAAATGGTCAAGCTGGGGCTCACAATTTAAAACAAAACGGAGATTATGATACAGCTAAATCAATGGATTTAATTCAATACGGAGTCAGTGGTAAGGGACATACAGGTTTTCTTTTGAAAGAGTCAACCAGCAATCCAAATGGTTATAATAAACCTTATTTTGTCTTTGGTGGTAATCAAAGTGATTCAGTTAATGTTACAACACCGTCATCAAAAAAGTTAAATGGGTTTTATAGTAATTCTAATTACGACACAAAAATAGATACGGGAGAATTTTTAAGTGTTTTAGCTTATTTTGTTAACGCTAACACTAAGAGTATTGATGAAAGAAAAAAAGAAATTAGTGCTAGAACCACATCCAATGTTAAAATTGGTACAGCATTAGAAAAAGAGGTTTATGATGTTAGAAGTTTGGTCAATGACAAATCTAAAATAGGTTCAGGTTATTACCTAAATGAGAGTTCATCAAAAGATTTTGTTGATAGATTTAAAGAGTTGGTATTTTTTGAAGAGTCTTTGGAATCTGGTGCCGTACCAGTAACTCAAAATATAACTGGTGCTAAAAGTAGTAATGTTGATAGATAACTTTTACAAATGGCAGATAAATCAAGTCTTTTTATACAAACTCAGTTAAACCCTAGAATATATGGTTTAAGAAAGGAAATAACAGACCTCAGTAATAACGTATTTAATATATCTGGTTCTGGGAAAGATGTTTCTAAAGATGATACGAGTAGGAATAAAAAACTACATGAATATCTTTTTACTGATGACTCAAAAACAAATTTAGTTTTAGGTACACCGAAGGTGTTAAACGCAATACATAAAGAAGATTTTACTGAAGATTTCCATATATCAGAAGAAGAGTTAAAATATTATTGTGACGGCTTTGCGAGTGCTTTAAAAGACCAAGCTGAAAACACATATACAAAATTAATTGATGAAAATATTAAAGAAGCTGATTTAGCAGAATCAGCTTTAGATGATTCAGATGTTAAGTTATCTTTATATCGTTCTTTTAAATCATTATACGATAAATGGATTTCAACATCAAAACCCAAACCAGGTAAACAAACACCATCTGGTTATTTTTATAATCAATATGGTCAGAATGATAATAGAACATTATTTGAACATTTTAGATTTATTAACAGAGCTGGGGAGGATGTAGGTGGAGAGGCAGTTATTGATGTTTCTTACATATCTAATTTAGCCAATACAGGACAAGGACAAGGACCAACACAGTCATTATATAATTGTTTAGGTACACTACTATCAAAAAATAATTTCGATTTTTGGCCCTTACCATCAGATGTTGATTTATTTACTAATTCAATTAAAAAAGTAGATGTAGAAGATATGTTCAGAGCTAACGATTTCGTTACAGATAAAAAAGCTGGACCTATGTTTAATTGTGTTTTTATAGGTGGTAGTTCTAGACAAGTTGCTGACGTTAACCAAAATAATAACTTATCTTGTAAAATGAATAATAATAATTATAATGACGATTCTTTTGACATAGGTGACCCCCAACAAACAGATTTACCAAAAGAATTTTTAAATCCAGATAAAGGTGTTGTATCTTTTAAAGTTAGATATGGCCAAGAAGCACAAAATCATTTTACATCAGTAGATTTAGACCAAGTAGAATTTAAGGAAACCCAAGAATCTTTAGAAATAATAGACGCTTTGACAAACCCAAAAACAGGTAATTCACCATCTTCTGTAGGAAAGGGTAATAATATGTATGACGCTTATTTGACTAGAAGTTATAATTGTAGTGTAACAGGTTTAGGTAACATGTCAATATCACCTTTAATGTATTTTACCTTAGAAAATGTACCTATGTTTAGAGGTACTTACTTAATCACAAATGTTTCTCATGAAATATCACCCCATAACCACGTAACCAAATTTTCTGGTATGAGACAACCAAGAATAACAATACCTGTAGTAACAGACGCTTTATCTATATTAGATATAGCGTTAACACCAGATGAAGCATTTGAAGGTCAGTTAGGTGATTTAGGTCAGGGAACTCCAGCATCAAGTAGTAATGTTATATACGATTCTAATGGTAAACCATTTATCCCTAATAAGGATAAAGTTGATTTAAGTAAAATTAAGGGAGCTAATTCAGCTTATGTTATAAGTGTAAAATCACCTGGTAATGCTGGAAATAAAAAACAATGCCCAGGTACACTATGTAAACAACCAAGTACTCAATTAAGAAGTTTACCCTATTACACAGCTAATGATACTTTTGATATTGTTGGTACTAAAGTACCTGACGATTTATTCGCTAAACAAATAAATACCATTTCAGGTTTGAGTACGTTAGAAAAAAGAATTACTTGGTCTGTTGGTATAAGGGAACAGGGTGGTATAGGTAGACCGATAAGGTGTTTTGGTAATAACTGTTATGGTTTTAATGTTGAAGGTAATTTTTCTGGTATGGATAAATTAGTAAAAGAAGGTAGAGTTCTAAACACATTTTGTTGGGTAGACTCTTCATCAGATAGGGTTTTTCCACAATTTTCTAGTTATTTAGACTCAGTAGAGATATTCGCTAAAAATCAAGTTAGAGCTAGATGGATTGATATGACATTCAAAGGTTATGGTTGGTGGAATGGTAATAAACATTGGATGCAGACTTTAGCTAGTGCACCAGCTGAATTAAATTTATATGGTAATAAAAAAGATGGTAGTTTAATTAATGGGATGAAAGAAACAGATAGTGAACAGGAACTAGCTGCTAAATTTGTTATAGCTTATGAGTGGAATTGGCATAGTGCGGAAGATAAAGGCCAATTAGTGGCATCAATCAAAAGTTTAAAAAACCCTAACGTAACTACAGCAACCAAACTTACGTTTGATATATGGAATGCCTCAGCTAAGTACTTTTCTTAACAACATCTTTCCTTAATAAAATTTTTTTATTATTATTATAACTATGATTTTAATTAAAATAACAACAGAAGATAAAAACATTATGAAACCTTATATGACAGATATTATGTCATACGAAGAAGGTTTAATTGAAATTATAGTTGGTTATGAGTTAGCTAAAGAAAGAGGAGCTTCTATTTTAAATCATAAATTAAATGAAACAACTTATTGGACCTTTTCACCTAGAGAAAAAAGAAAATTATTCCAAGAACACTTAAATATTTTTTTAAAAGAGTCCTTAAATACCATAGTTTCCAAAATAAAAGTTATAAATTTAAATCCAATCGATTATAATTCTGAAGAAGATTATTTAAATTTTATTATTGAGCACATTAAGGGGTGTGATGGATATTTATATTCAGATAGACTTTATGTTTATTGTGGTGATGTTATTCATCATATAGATATTGGTTTATTAAATTTTATATCATGGAATATAGTGAATAAAATTAAAAATTTAATAACATTGAAAGAATACGAGGAATTACCAAGTCAAATCAAAAATATCGATTTAAAATACACACCCTATTTAAATGCAAAGAAAGATAATATTAGTAGCAACATTTATTGAACCAGAACAATTAAATTTATTTTTAGACAAATTAAAAGATAAATTTGGGATTAATCCTAATTCAGTTTTTATATTTGAATTAGATGATAAAAGTTTAATGTTAACCTATAAACTATATTTACAAATAGGTGAAAAAATTAATCTAAGAAAAGAATTAAACAAAACAATCCAAGTACACAAAAAAGGAACCACTTTTTTCACAATCAACTCTTTAAACAGATTAATAGAAAGAGACTTTGATTTAAAGGGTGGTAATATAGATTATAATAATTATAAAGTTGACTGGGATAACTACGTAGATAGTATGATATCTTTAAAAAACGACAATTTAGAAATTTTATCCCTTAAAAAGAAGATTATCGATTAGGGGCATATTTATAGAAAAAAAGATATATGAATAATCCTAACAATAGAAAAGAGAAAGAACTTAACGATAAGTTAGATAATTTCTTACAAGATGAAAAAACTTGTAAAGACGAGGAATGTTTAATAAATGACCCACAAGAGTTAGTACAAAGAGAGGCTAAAAAAATAATAACTAACGATGGGAGACAACTATTAAGTGAATATACAGTATAATGGAAAAAGAAAATTTAATTAAAGAGGAAATTGATAAGTTTTTTAACCTAATCAACTATGATGTTGAAGATGGTGTAAAAAGTATTAATGAAAGAAAAGTTAGACAACCATGGCAATACACTGAAGAAACTTTAACTGAAGCTCCAGGTGATGAAGAAGAAGAAACTGAAGAAGTAGAAGGAGAAACTGAAGGTGGTAATGAAGATTTTGATTTTGGTGATGAGGGTTCTCCAGAAGAATCTGAAGAAACTGAAGAAGAAACTGAAGAAGAAACTGATGAGTTTGATACAGCTAGTGAATTTTCAGCAGCTGATGACTTAGAAGGTGAAGGTGAAGAAGTTGAAGAAATTGATGTTACAGCTATAGTTAATAAATCTGATGAAGCTAAAGACTTAGCACAACAAGCTGTTAATGTTGGTACTGAAAATGGCCAATTCTTAAAATCTTTAACTGATAAGTTAAGTAACTTAGAAAACCAGTTAAGTAAAATGGATAATATAGCCTCTAAAATTAATAAATTGGAAAAAGACGTTAAATCACCAGAAGAACAATTAGAATTACGTTCTTTAGATAGTTATCCTTTTAACATGAAATTATCTGATTATTGGCAAGAAAAGTCAAAAGATGACAGATATAGAATTTCAACAGGTGAAGAAGTTTCTGATGGTCAAACAAAAGAATATGTTTTAACACCAGAAGAATTAGACAATTCATATAGTGAAGATGAAATAAAAAACACCTTCAATCCAACCAAAGGAAATTAATAAAAACATATAAAAACACTTAATGGGGTCAATTTTTAAAGATTTTGACCCCATTTTGTATTTACATTCAATAAAAGTTATACTATACTTGAAGTGTAAATAATAATTAATAATTTAAAAAAAACAAAAAAATGAGTGTACTCGATGCGATTGCAAAACAGTATGAAAAAAACAAAACTGGTAACAGTAGTAGTAATTCATACGAACAAGATTTCAGTAAATATTTTGCTGTAAGATTAGAAGAAGGTATTAATAATGGTGAACAAACTATTAGAATTATGCCACCTAAAACTGGAACACATCCAGTTAATAAAGAAGGTGAAACTCCTTTTGATGAAGGCCACTGGCATACAATAAAAGTGGGTGGTAAATGGAGAAAAATCTATTGTAGAAAACACAATGATGGAGAATATTGTCCATTATGTGAGGTTTCTAATGATTTATTTAAATCATGGAAAGAAACTGGAAACAAAGCAGATAAAGAATTGGCTCAACAATACTCAGCTAAAAAATATTATATGGCTAGAGTTATTGACCGTTCTAAAGAAGAAGATGGTGTTAAATTTTGGAGATTTACTCACAACTACAAAGGAGAGGGTATTTTAGATAAAATTATTCCTATCTTCACCAAAAAAGGTGATATCACAGACCCTAGAGAAGGTAGAGATGTTACCCTTATTTTAGGAAGAGACAACAAAGGTTACACAAAGGTAACTTCTATTATGTCAGAAGACCCAGATGTTTTAACAGACCCAAAATCAGAAAAGGCAAAAGAATGGATGACTGATGAAACTTCTTGGAAAGATGTTTATAAAGCACAACCATTAGAGTATGTACAATTGATAGCTGATGGAGAAACACCAGTATGGGATAAAAACTTAGGTAAGTTTATTGCTAAAGGTGACGATGGAGATATGGAAACATCTTTTAAAACAAAAACAGAAGTTGTTACTGAAGTTAATACAACAGCTAATGTTTCTTCTGATAATAATGATGAAGAACCATTTTAAAAAAAAATAATATGGCTAAAAAAGCAGCAATTAAGAAAAAAACTTTCGATATAGAAGCCTTATCTGATAAATTCAGTAGTAAGACAAAATATAAGAAAGATAGATTTATTGACTTAGGCGAGGTATTCCAAAAA
>MDTG01444573.1_pt1 | contig 15112 bp, 19 predicted proteins | sample 811421 | NCBI WGS metagenome assembly MDTG01 (sample SAMN05326645, study PRJNA326480) | marine metagenome | isolation source: seawater | place: Pacific Ocean: South East | collected 2011
ACTACAAGAACTACTATACATAAAAATACAAGACACATGGACCAGGTAGAATTTGAAGACACAAATGCAGTAATTAATAGAGTAAGTAATGATTTAGAAATTAGAACTTATGGTGGTTATTCTATTAATTTAATGGCAGCTGGCAATGTCGGGATAGGCGATGACAATCCACCAAATAAGCTAAGCGTTAAAGGATCGTCAACTGATTTGTTATATCTTGAAGGGGACGGAATAACAAGCAATAGTATTATACAATCAGCAACTGGTGGATCTACAAGAATAAGAAGTGCAGGTGGTAAAATAGAATTTTATACTGACGGCAGTGCTAATAGCTCAAGTGCAAGTGGTGCTGATTTTGCTATGGTAATAAATGCAAGCAAAAATGTTGGCATAGGAAGTACAAGTGTTAATGGTAAGCTAACTGTAAGAGATGATACTGCTGGAAGCCCTTGTAGATTAACTATCAGCAATGGTGGAACTGCACAATCAGGAACTTCATCAAGATTGTCTTTCTACGAAGGACAGACTGAAAAAAGTTATATTGAAAGAAGACGAGACGGCACAGGACAAACCGCTTTTATAACACCAGCAGATGATAATCCATTTGTTTGGGAAAATGCAAGTGGCGAGTTTATGAGATTTAATAATTCTGTTGTTTGTATTGGCCATACTTCGCCTTGGACTTCTACTGTATTAGATCTAGGAGCTACTGGAAATAATATGAGAGTAGGCGGAACTATGTATTTTTATGATAGTAATAGATACATAAGAAGAAATGGCAATCATTTAGAATATTATTCTGCTAGTGGGGAACATAATTTTACAGGTAATGTAGAAACTAGTGGATCTTTTAAAATGGATAATACTGATGTTATGGATACTAATAAAAGATTAGTTAATTTAACATCAGCACAGGGCACAGACAGAAGTGGTGGAACTCATATAGTAGATTTTGCAACACCTAATACACCAGGTTCAACAGGTTGGTACACAATTTGTAAAGCAAGTTCAGTAAACGCAAGAGGTGGTGGAGTTATAAATATTAGTGTGACGGGGGGTAGTATGACGCCTACTGCATTGACTATTGATTTTATGTTTGATTGGAGTGGTGTAATGACTTGCACTACAAAAGGACATAGTGGACAATTAACAAAAATAAGAGCAATAGAAACTGCTTCTACAACTGAACTTCAAGTGTATGTTAATACTACTGTTGCACAAACTGTGTATGTATCATTAGAACAAGACAGGTATAATCCTAACTTTTCTTTATTGGATCCTTGGGCAACTGCAACACCTGCAACCACACAAAACGAATTTAATTTAAATGGGTTTACATTTGGCTTTCCAACGACTGGAATGAGTGCCACAATGCCAATGGGAAGTATGGGGATTGGTACGAGTACACCAGCACATACGCTTGATGTTAGTGGAAACACTAGAAACTTTTGGTATGGTAGTGCAATATCAAGAACAGAATCAACAGCAGGCGGTTATGGAGCTTATAAAAGATTAATTACTACTACAAATGCTTATGATTTAGTTTCTTTAAATGGAGATTTTTTAATTGATGAGCAAGGTGTAGCTACAAGACTTATTATTAAAGATACCACAGGACACGTTGGTTTAAATGAATCAAGCCCGACAACAGAATTACACTTGGGAACTTGCCCAGACGCAAGAGCAATTACTTTTGACCAAAGCGGTAGGTTTAATGGAATTGGTAATTATTATTCAAGTAATGCAACTGATAGTTATGTAGACTTTTATTGTTCAGACGGCGGTACTAATGGCGATACGAACTCTAGAATGAAAATCTATGCAGACGGAAGATTAAAATTAACTAATTCTAACAATGTTGATATGTTATTGGCAAAAGCAACACAAATGGGTTATTCCAACTCTTATAGAGCATTAGTAATAGGCGAAACAAGTGGGAATTTTACTACTTGTATTGGTTATGATCCAAGTGGCAATTCAAGTGGATCTTTTACAGGGGACGGGAGAGAAATAATATTTAGAAATGGTGCAGAATTTACAACACCTAATTCTTCTAATAATGGTTTTCATAATGATATAATAGTATTAAAAGACGGGAATGTCGGTATAAACAATGCTTCGCCCGATGCTAAGTTAGAAGTTTCTGAATCAGGCACAGGACATGGTTTAGGTGGTATTATAACTGAAACTACAACTCATAATGGTAATGCAGGTATAAGATTTAGAACAAATGGAACTGATAGATGGGCTATAACTTGTATTGGAACTAATGGTTCAGATTTAAGAATTAGAGATGCAGACGGGAGTGCAGACAGAATACAAATAGATTCAAGTGGGGATTTACATTGCGATCAAGACGTTATTGCTTTTTCTACTACGCCTTCTGATAAAAGATTAAAAAAGAATATTAAAAATATTGAATATGGATTAGAAGCTGTTATGCAATTGGATCCAAAACAATATGATTGGAAAAAAGACAATAAACACGACATAGGATTTATTGCACAAGAAGTAGAGCAAGTAATTCCTGAAATAGTCAAAGATAAAAAACACTTTGATAAAGAAATAAAGACTTTGGATTATGAAAAATTAACTGCTGTATTAATTAAAGCAGTTCAAGAACAACAACAACAAATAAACAAATTAGAGGAAAAGTTAAATGGCTAAAATAATCGCAGAAAAAACACAAGAAGTTATTGAAGCAGATGCACCAAAAGTGGTAGAGATCAAGCATACAAGAACTATGCAAGATGCTTCAGGTAAAGATGTAGAAGTAGTAGATTATGTAGAAACACAAGATATTAATCAAGCTATATCACAATGTGAAGTACGTAAAGCTGATTTAGAAGCACAACTTACTGATTGTGAAGCAGAATTAGCAGACTATGTAGCAATAAGAGATGCTGAATAATGATTAGTTATCTGATTCGATTAATTAATAAAATAAAGGGCAGATAATGTCAATACCAGTAATACCAAATCATCCTACAGTACAATTAAAGATGAGTAATTTAGCTGATAGCTGTAATCTTAATCAGACTACTAATATTAGTTTAGCAGGACTATCTTCGGGTGGTGGTAGTATGAGTTTTAATAGTAATACAAATGTATCAACACTACCAAGTGGCAGCATCACTATTCCTGAAGGATATTTGTCTGCTTGGTTGGTAGCCAATTTTGGAGATGAAGGTTTTGGTTTATCTATATCAGGAAATAGAATGTCGGAGTTTCCTGTTGGTCGTAGCTGTCAAACAGCAGGATATTTAGGAAGATAAAAATTTTATTAACATAAAAAGGGGTTATGAAATGAGTGAAGAACGTAAAATAACAGTGAATGATAAAGACTATAATTATGATGAGTTATCACAAGAACAACAAATGCTTGTGGAACACATTGAAAATTGTAGAAGGCAAAAAGCAAATTTAGCTTTTCAAATTGATAGAGAAAGCGTAGCAGAAGGTGCATTTGCTAAAATGCTTACAGAGTCTTTTGATAAAAAAGAAGGGGAAAAAGATGAATCTGATAATAAGTAAGATCTTAACAGGTGTATTAAGTGAAAAAGTATTAATTGCAGTTTTACTTAAAGTAGGGGATTTTTTAGTAGAAAGATCTTCTAACGATCTAGATAACGAAGTTTGGGCGGAAGTAAAAAAAGCTCTAAAGAAATAGTTATGTTAGAAAATAATACTTTCGATTCAATTATTAGGAAGGTAATTGAACACGAAGGCGGATATGTTAATGATCCACACGACAAAGGCGGTGAAACTAATTTTGGTATTAGTAAACGTTGGTTTCCTGATGTTGATATTAAAAACTTAACAGAAGAACAAGCTGTTAATATTTACTATCAAAATTATTGGATCCCTGCAAAAGTAGATCGACTTCCTGACACTTTAAGATCTACTTACTTTGATATGTGTGTGAATATGGGACAAAAACAAGCAGTAAAGATACTGCAAGAAGCCATAAATAGTAAAAAACGCACGAAAATAGACGTTGACGGCCGTATCGGACCGCAAACAATAGAAAGTGCTACAAAAATAGGGAAACGCCGTTTACAAGCGTATAGGTGTAAGTTTTATGCAAATCTTGTAAAGCAGGACAAATCCCAAGAACGCTTTTACTATGGCTGGTTTCGAAGGGCTATTGACGTATGAAGAAAAAGATAAAAAGCACAGCTGTGATATTCGGGGATATGCATTTTCCTTTGCACGATGAATCAGCTTTCAGCTGTGCATTGAAGGTAATTGAAAAAGTAAAGCCTGACGTATTTATTAATTTAGGCGATTTTGCAGAAGGGGAATATGTATCACACTGGCGTTGGAGCAGAAGAAAGCGACCGCCATTAGAATATCAACTTCCTTTAATTGATAAAGAAGCAGAAGAAGTTAATATGCATATGGATCGCATTGACTTCGCATTAAAGAAAGCAGGCTGTAAAAAGAAATATCTAGCTATGGGCAATCACGACAATTGGTATAACGCTTTTGTAGAGGAAAATCCGTATTTAGAACAATACAAACCTGAAACATTGTTTAAAATTGATAAACGTGGTTATAAATGGTTTCCTTATGGCGAGATCTTTAAAATAGAAGATTCAAAATTGTATGCTTATCACGGCGGACACTATGGATCTGTAAACCACAGCAGAATGACAGTGCAAAACTTGGGCTGTAATGTAATCTACGGACACACTCACGACTGCCAAAAGAGTGTTGTTCAACATATATCAGGCGTTCATATGGCACACAGTATGGGCTGTTTATGTAAGATTAAGAAAGATTTTTTGAAAGGCAGGAAGGTAAACTGGACGCATAATGTCGGTATTGTAGACTTTTTTGATGACGGCTGGTTTAATTTAATAACATTAGACATACATAATGGTATGACAACTTGGAATAACGAAATAATTAAAGGGGACAAATGGATCTAGGGCAAACAATTAAGAGAATAAAAGAGCTTTCAGTAATGTTAAGAGCAAAAACTATATCAGATAGGGAAAAATCACATTATGAGCCTGAATTACATAGATTAATAGATACTCTTGAGATCCCGCAATTAATAGGAGAATTTGATAATGAGTACGTATCTTGATACATATTGCACAATAGATGATATACAATTGGTAGCCCCATTTGTATTTGATTATGATAGAAAAAGAACAATAACAAATTGGGTAAGCCACAGTGGAAGTGGTAATAGTCAAGTTTGGAAAGCAGGAAGCGTAGGAAAATTCGGTATGCTTTATGAAAATGATATTGAACAAACGTCAGTAGGCTCTGTTGGGGCTATTGACGCAGACGGAAAATACTACTTTGATGAAGATGATGACGTAGTTTATTTCAGACCTACTTCTAATAATAATCCAAATTTTGATATAACTATGACAGCTGGCAGAGATAATAAAACTCTTTTTGACGAGTTTATTAAAAGAAGTTCTGATTTTGTGAGATCTTATATAAACAAACCTGTATATAAGAATAAAGGCGTAGGAACAGGCGATAGTTTAGGTAGAGATTATCCTGAAGTAATTGTCAGGGCTACTGCTTTATTAGCTGCTTCTATGGCAGTTTTACCTTATGACGAAGAACACGGATTACGTTTACAATTCCAAGTGTATGATCAAGGGACTGGAACAGGCTTATTGGATCTGATACGTAAAGGTGTTATTTCATTAGATCAAGATGAAGACGGCCGAGATAAAATAGTTAAGGAAGTTTCTATTAATGGAAATACTACTGGATCCATTGTAGATACTTTTGGATCGCCAAGCGTATCTTATGACAGAATTAAAGTAGTTATTGAAACAGGCGGTACTTTCTCTGCTGGATCCAATTCTAGTGTGAAATATAAAACTTTAACAGGAAGCGATAAAGGTCTGAAAGTTCACACAACACAAGAAGCGGAAATAATAGACGGATCGTTCCAACCAATAGGACACGGCGTTTATGTAAGATTTAGCACAGGCGTATATACTGCTGACGATGAATGGGAAGTTGAAGTTTCAGGATTAGACCACACAAGCGGTGGTGGAATAGAAACAATACAAATGAAAAGGACTTAAAATGCCAAGAGGTAAAGGAACATACGGAAGTAAAGTAGGAAGACCTAAAAAGAAAAAAAAGAAAATGGGTAGAAAAAAGAAATAAATGGCACACCTAGAAAAAGAAATCACCGCCAAAATCACAAAAAAGAGTTCTGCGATGAAAAAACAGAGCATTAGAACACGCCTAGAAGCTTATAAAATAATTTATTTGAATATAGGTGTGGCTTAAAATGAGAAGGAAATTTTTAAGTACTATTGTAAAAAAAACAAATGGTAAAAAGAAAACAAGACAGGGCCAAAGCAATAATACCAAGTATGGAACAAAAATTAGTAAAAAATACTACAAGAAAAAAAGTAGGGGACAGGGATAATGACAAAAGTAGAATTTAATAACATTTATAAGGACAAAGTTTTAGATAATATTCAAAAGCTTATCAAACAAACTATTCCAGGTGTTCCTTTGTATTATGACGAACATAGAGGACAGGAAAGTTTTTTAATTACACCTGTTTCAGATGCTTTTGTTGATTTTGCTAGTAATGCACATATTAGACAATTTACAACAGAAATTAGTTTTCAGATTCACAGTGGATCCGAGTTCACAAGAGATCGTGATATTAAAAGATTAACTGATATTGCAGAACTTTTAAAAAGAATTTTTTTTAATAACAGAGATTTAGAATTATTAAATATAACAGAATGGTATAATGCAAAAGTGTTAGATATTGTGTATCAAAGAAGCGAAGAAGACACAGAAGTAGAAAGTTTTGTATTAACATTAGAGTGCAACGTGAATGAGGTAATGTAATGAAATATAAACATATTAAAGGTTTACAATATCATAAAGTCAGAGATCTAGAAATTGATAAGAAAAAATATCAAGATCTTTTAGACGGAAAAGATGTTGTATTAAAAGAAGAAGAAATTGAGTCGTTGAAAGACGCTGGTGTCAAGATGCGACCAATTGAAACAAAAAAGAAAAAAGAGGGGAAATAACAAATGGCAAAAGTATATGGTAAATCCGAATATAAAATAGGCCTATTCCATAAAAATGGTAGTGCTTTCGGTACTGACGCTGCTGTGGATTCGGCTTATAAATTGCTACCTGTAATTAATGTATCATCGCCTATTCTCAATCTTGTAGAAAGTGGCGAAATACGTAGTAATAACGCAGGTATGATAGAAACTGATTTAGATCAATTTAGAACACGTAAAGGTGGATTCGTGACATTGGATTTTGAAGTTCCTGCTGAAAGATCATTTCTTTCACGTATGGTGGCTAATGTTTTACAAGATCACACAGAAGGCGGTAGTGGTTCAAACTTAACACACACTTCACAAGCTAAAAGTGGGGCATTATTATCTAGGCCTGATTTTGACGCTAGTTCTAGTGCTGGTATCCCAAGTTTATTTGATATTGGGCTATATGGGGCTGGATCAGGCGATGACAAGCTTATGACAAGTGCAGTTTTACAAAGCTTAACACTAAACTTTGATATGTCTGACGGCAGACTATTATTAAGCGGAACATTTTATTCAGGTTTTGCAAATAATGGTTTTAAAGTAGGACAAACACTATCTGCGAATAGTGGATCGCCAAGTTTAATGTCATCAACAGTGAATCAAATTGAATCATATTTTGATACTAAAACATTAGATATTAATGGATCTGCGACAGCTGCGGTAATAACAGGTGTATCTTTCACTATTGAAAACAATATTGCAAGAGTTGGTAGAGCTGGGGACGGCGATGCTGAAAATTATGCATTCGGTATTCCTTCAGTAAATATTACTGGGGAAATCTCATTAATGTATGATGACAATTTTAATGACGGGGCTAATAACGTATTGCAAGACTTTTTAGACGGCGATACAGCAACATTAACATTGAAACAAACTACTGACGGCACAGTGTCTACTGCGGGGGAAATGTCAATTATTGCTGAGATCTATTCAACAGCAGTTAATTATGATTTAAATGCAGACACAGGTGCTATTATAACTATTCCATTTAAAGTAGTGCAACCTACTTCAAGTGGAGCAATTAGTGGCACAGCGTTTGAGTTTATACACTGCGACGGCATTAGTAATTCAAGTTGGTAAAATAAGGGGGCGTAATGAAGGTTAGTATGTTTGACAAAGAGTGGTCTATAAATACAATCACTTACAAACAAAAAAGAGAGTTGTGGCAATTAAGTTTAGATGCTTTTCAAGATGAAAAGAAACAAAATCAGGAGAAATATTTTAAGCTTATTAATAAAGTAGAAGAATATTCTGGATTAGTTGAAAAAGATCTTGCAAAACTAAGTATGGCACAAATAGACTTGTTGCTACAACAAATCTTTACTCAATATATGGGGCTTGAAAAAAAAGACTCATAGGACTTTGTAGCTACGTGTGGTTTTCCCAATTGGGTTTTCCACACGTGGCGTTAGAGTTTCCATACAAAAGACAAAGCCCTATTACTAAAAGACTCAAGACTTATAAAAACATAGAACAGGTATGGGAAGAAATATACGCTTTAATAAAAAAGTGGAAGGGAAGCAAGTATACATTAGGTCGAAATTTGTATTTTCATTTGCCTTTGTTTATGGATCCAAAATGGATTATAGACTTAGACGACAATGTGCTTCTTAAAGAATATCATTTAATCAAAGAATTTAATTTGCCTTTGGCAAAAGACTTAGACAGTGCAGACGCACGTAGAATAGAAATTTTTGATATAATAAGTACAGAGATTAATCAAATTAAAAATTATATGAGTGAGAAAAATGGCGGATAAACACATAAGATTATTAGTAAGTGCAGAAGTAAAGAAAGCTATTAAAGATCTGAATAAGACTGAAAAAGCTACTGGTGGTTTAACTTCTGCTATGCGTAAGCTTTCAAAATCAGCAAAACTACTTGCTGGGGCTGCTGCATTAGGATTTTTAGTAAAGAGATCGGTAGAAACTTCTGCGACTTTTGAAGCTTTACAAACAAGACTTGTTGCTTTAAAAGGAAGTGTCGCTGCTGGTACGAAAGCTTTTGAAACATTTAACAGCATAGCAAAGACTACGCCATTTCAATTAGAAAATGTAGTAGAAGCAGGGGCCCAATTAGAAGCGTTTGGTGCAGATTCAGAAAAGACTTTAAAATCCGTGACAGATTTAGCTGCTTTTATGGGCGTAGACGTAGTTGAAGCTGCTAATGCATTTGGTCGTGCTTTTGCTGGCGGTGCAGGTGCAGCAGACGTATTGAGAGAACGTGGTGTATTAACACAAATTAAATTAGCATCAGGTTTTGACGATCTATCAAAATTGAGTTTACCTGAATTTAGACAAGCAATGATAGATACACTTACGGATCCTGAAGGAAATATATCAGGTGCAACAGACTTATTAGCACAAACATTTCAGGGGCTTGTTTCCAACTTCCAAGACAGTCTATCACAATTACAAGATAGTATTGGAGATCTTTTAGCCCCAACAATTAAGAGAGTAATTAAAATACTTAAAACAGGAACAGACGCTTTAACAGAACAATTTAAGCAGTTAGGCGAAACAGATTTGCAAACTACATTAAGACACGTCAAGGAATTAGGCGGAGAATTTACTGAACTTGCAATAAAAGCTAATCAAATAGAGATTTTAAGTATTGATGAACAAATTGGCGGACAAACGGCAACACAAGTAGTAGAAAAAATTAATGGCCTGCAACAACAAATTGTAGACAAAGCTTCTGCTAACGCTGATATTAGATTAAAAATAGCTAATCTAACAGAAAAAGAAGCAAAAGAATTAGTATTGACTAATGAAGGATCTAAAACTAGGAAAGAATTACTTGAAGAAACTATTGCCTTCAATACTGAATATATTAAAGGCATAGGGAAACAAGTAGTAAACGAACAAGACGTTCTATTATTATTAAAACAAAAGAAAGAGCTTGAAGAAGAAATTAAAGCTTTAAAAGATCCCGATCCTGACGGACCTGCAAAAGTTATGGCAGATGAAGAAATCAGAACAAAGATTTTAAAAGCAGCTTCCGAACAAAGAAAACAGATCCAAGAAGATGAAAAAATATCTGCTTTGGGCATAGAGGAATTTGAAGCTACTGTCAGGGCGTTAGAAATAACCGAAGAACGAAAAACAAAGATTATTGAAGACGAGATTAAGAAAAGACAAAAAGCGGAAAATGAAGCACATAAAAAGAGAATTGAACAGAATTTAGAATCAGCTATATTGCAGGGACAATCTGCAAAACAAGCAGCTATATCTGTTGTGAAAGCAGAAATTGCAGAAGCACAAGCAGGATTAATTTCGAGTATTATGAAATCTGTTCCGTTCCCATTAAATCTTGCTCTAGCAGCTGGGGCAGGTAGTATGATAGGAAAAGTCACGGACGGATTATTTTCTCAATTCCAAACAGGCGGATCCTTCATTACAAGAGGGCGAACAACATTACCTATTGGAAATGGCGTTATTGTAGGGGATAATGCAAGCGGTATGGAACGTGTAGATATCACACCTTTACCAAGCCCAACAAGTAGCAGTGGATCCAATATTACAATTAATATATCGGCCCCATTGGTAGACGAAACAGTGGTAGAAACAATAATACCTGCTATTAGACGAGCAGAAAAACTAAACTTATAAGGGAATAAGAAAATGGAAGTAGACAAAGGCACAAAATTTACATTAAGCATTGAAACAGCTATAAGTATAGCCGTGACAATTTTTATGGTGGTTGGTTTGTGGTTTAATTTACAAGCTGATATAGAATTAGCGAAAGAATTACCTGAACCGCCAATTAGTAGAACAGAATATGATTTAAAAGATCAAATGATAAGAAATTCAATTTTAAATACTGAAGAAAAAGTAGAAAAGCTTGAAGAAAAAGTAGATGACATTAAAGATGACACAAGAAGTATTAATGAAACACTTATCAATATGAATAATAAATGAAGTTAAGGAAAATTACAGATGAAAAAGATAAAAGATATTTTATTACAATGCTTGTCGTATGGTTTTGTTTTTTATGCTTACTTATCTTCTTTATCGGCACAGTCAGTTAATTTAGATAGTTTTCAAGAGATCCAATTAATGAAAAATGAATTTTGTGCGGTTATAGAAGTTAATGCGTCTTGGAATTGGCAAAATAAAGTTGCATTAGAGCAAATACAACAATGTTATACGGGATATGTAGATATTTCTAATAAAGACATAGGGGCCGTAATTCAAAAAGAGTGGGACATTAAAGTTGTACCTACTGTCATTATTTTTGAGTACGGAAAAGAAGTCAAAAGATTTGAAGCAGATTTGAGTATGAGATTTAGAGAAGATGAGATCTTAGACAAAATAAGAAAAGAGATCCAATAATAAGGAAGGCACGTTAATGTTCACAAATAGTAATTACGAAGGAAAATTATCGCCTTCGATGAAGGAAAATTGGATAGTTCAAATATTTAAAAACACAGCAAGCACAGTGCTAACTACTGCTACTGATGAATCTACGTTTTTGAGGTTTTGTTTTGCTAGTGCTAGTGGAAGCGAATCAGCTTCTTATAATGGTAAATCATATTATCCAGCTATATTAAATAAACCAAGCGTATCTTATTCTTTGGATCTCAAAAGCTTTACAACAAAGACAGGAAACATAACTCTGAATTTAGCTAATATAAATTTAGACGGAACAACATTACTAGAAACTCTTGGCGAATTATATATTAATGGGCAAGTAAATATATTATCACAAATTGATGATGATGATACTGCTAATAATGCATTGCAAATATTTAGCGGAAAAGTATCAAGCTTTGCATATAGAAATAATACTATTGTTATGAATATTATATCTAACAGGCCTTATCAAAATGTATCTTTACCGCAGGGCAAAACAACAAACGTGAATAAAGATCAATATAACAATCAATTTATTCCTGTTGTTTATGGGGAATATACTGCTAACACAGGCTTTGTTAATGGCCAAGACGTGTATGCTTGTCCGTTTTTAAAAAATGACGGAAAAGATTTTTTATATATTGTGCCTGAAGGAACAAGTGGATCCGATAAATTAGAATTTTACGATAAAGGTATGAAAAGATTTGTTGAAATTACAGGTATGACAAATACCACAGTAGGAACAACAGACGGGGCCAAAGTATTAAGAGTTCCCAAAAGTATGGAACGACAATTTAAAATGTTGCCTGACGATATAGGAAGTGGTAATACAATCACAACAATTGGATCGGGTGTAAGTTTGAGCTCAGGATCCGTAGCACAAATGTATGATGCTAATTCATCTACAAACGGCACAGTAGCAAATACAGCAGGGTTTAGTAGTGAAAGCAAAGGCGTTGTATTAAAACTTATAATGCCACAAATAACAGGTAAAATAACAAATATAACATTAGGGCTAACAGGTACTTATAGCCAAACGCTGACAGGTAGCCCAAGCGGGTCTGACGGGGCTTTCTTTAATTTAGCAGATGCATTGAGTAATAGTTTTGGATCTTCAAGTGGAGATATTCAATTAGTAGGAACAAATAGTAATGGTGTTAAAACAGATGAAACAAATACTGCTTTACCTACTTCAACAGACGTGTCAGCAATATTAGAAAATAATGCTTTACCTGATAATCTTTATTTAAGTTTTAGATTTAACGCAGAAGGCGATGATGTAGATTACAGCAATTTTAATGTGATATTAAAAAATATATTTTTAACTATTACAGCAGAAAATGATTTAGTCAATGAGCCGATAGCTTCACAAGAATTTAATGCAGGTATTAATAAACTATACTTAGGTAGGGATATAACAGCTAATAGTTTTACAGATCACAGTTCAGCTACTGAAATTAACAGCTTAGATAATCCCGTTTCTATTCACAGGGAATTATTGCATTCAATATTAGGTGTTGTAGACTTTGCAAGCGATACTGATATATCTAATTCAGGATTTTTAACAACAGCACAATTAAGAGATAGCAATTCAGCGAATAGTAGCACACATTGGAAAACAAGACTCAATATTTATGATCAAACAGAATTAGAAGGCGTATTAAATAAATTGCAATATGAAGGGTGTTTCTTTTTTGAGTTTAGTCCACAAGCACAACAAACAGCAATTACAGGTGTTAGCCCTTTAAGGTATTTTACTATAGACAATGGCAATCCTACTGCAAATGTAGATCTATCACAAGTTGATATAAGCGATTATGAATTAGGTATAACTTCTGTGCAAGATCTAGAAACTAGATTATTTGTAAACTTTAAAAAGCATCCAGCTGAAAGTCAGTATTTAAAACAAGTTGAATATAATGGATCCACGCACAGCACAATATTTGATAACGCAAATCATCAGAAACAGGAAATAAATTTAGATCTACTGTATGATTCAATAGATGATAATGGGACTGAACGTAATGACGACTTTATTAATTTTAGAAGTTCATTATTCGGGGATTATAAGACCACAGTCAATACAACAATTATTAATCCTGAAAAATATGCGATGCTTCAAGTAGGCGATATACTTGATTTTGGTGAGATCTTATTCAGCGAATTAGGAAGCCCGTTTAACGAAATATCAGACACGTTTGACAGCTTTGTTGCTATGCCTACTAGGTTGTTCAACGAAGCTTGGAGTAATAAAAAATTTATAATAACAAATTTAAAAAGAAAAATTGGATCCATAAGCGTCCAATGTAGAGAGGTAAGTGTATAATGGCTAGTTTTTTTATTTACGATTCTATAAATATGTATAGAGCAGACAACACAGATGCAGAAGGTACTTCTAATGGTACGACTTTTTCATCAGGATCTGCAATAACAAACCACGAAAGAGCAAGTGATCAGAATATTGGCACTGTGATGACTAATATTGCACAAAATGATGCTTTGCAATACGCAGTTGGATCCACAGCTACGGCAGACGTAGCAGCTGTTTATTTTACAGGCGATGACGGGGTTTCAAGTGGTACTATAATAAATTTTCATATAAGTTCAAGCAATACGCTTGGATCCAGCAAAGGTAATATTTCAGCAATAAGCAGTTCAGGTTGGGCCGTAGCAGATTTAACAGAAACATCAGGCACAAGATTTCACACAGTATTTAATGGCACAGTAGCAAATGTATCAGAAGTATTAATAGGTAAAAAATTATCATTTGAAGTAGAGCCTGACGTAAATGTTCAGACTTCTAGAGATTATGGAACACAAGTCCAAAGAAGCTTAGGCGGTGTTGAATATTCAATCAATGTTCACGATGCACAAGAAATCTTTACTATTAGTTTTCAGAATATATCTTCTACTTTCAAACAAAACTTAACTACAATGCAAGATGCTATCAAAGGGCAAGGAAAGAAATTTCTTTACTATGACGGAAGCAACTATCATTGGGTTAGACTGGAACAAACAATGACCTTCACCGAGATAGCTGACAGCAGATTTTCTACACAGATAAAGATGCGTCAGCAAATTCAATAGCCTGAATACAAAAAAGGCCCATTAATTTGGGCCTTCTTTGTTTATGAGGTATAGCTAACTAACTATTCACTGAAAACATTTCTTGCACTGCTTTGCGAGTGAATTTATATTGTTCATTCGTATCAACATTAATACAAATGTACGGGAATTTCGGACTGCTATATTTATATCCGAAAAGTTGGTAGTTGGATCCATTTAAGTTATAAACTTTGTTGCGATCCAATTCCCTATCAGTGCCATTCGTTAAAGACAAATGATAGTCCAAATCCTGTTCAATCATACTTCTTTGCCCAATTGGTATGATAGTAAATTTCGGGTATTTCACAAAATTATACATATCATCATATTGAGAGCCACCAAGCTTAACTTCCAATCCGTGTTTTTCTAAAATAGCAGGAAGTTCTTTTTCTAGTATTTTTCTTATTTCTATTGCTTTTTCTTTGTTCATTTTCATTGTTTGTTTTCCTTTACATATGTTATCATTTCATCTATCGAAGCAACACCAGTAGGCAATACACCAGACTCTTTTTTAGTTTGCCAGTGTAATGCACCTGCACTATTGCCTTCATCATCACTACTTAAAAAGAAAGTAGTTCCGCC
>MDTG01282233.1_pt1 | contig 15111 bp, 4 predicted proteins | sample 811421 | NCBI WGS metagenome assembly MDTG01 (sample SAMN05326645, study PRJNA326480) | marine metagenome | isolation source: seawater | place: Pacific Ocean: South East | collected 2011
AGGTATAATCATTACAAAATTGTGTATCGATGTTCCAATATTTGGTTCGTGTAGGTTGATGAACATTCGTCATTACCATACGACTACCATATTGAGAAACAGTTGGTTCTAAGAACATAGTTTTATCATCCATATATTTGCTCATTGATATATTCTATAATATAAATAAATATATAAAATCCTGTATTATTTACCACAACTTTTACAAGGTTCTCCATTAGTTTTGATTCGATCGGTCATAGGCATTTGTAAATAGAATTGATTGATTTGTCGTTGTTCATTCAATTGGATAGATTCGCCGCGGGTTCTTACACTATTATATTTCTGTGGGCGTTTTTTCAAAGTAAAATTCATAGGCATCATTGAAAAAATTGATTCGAAAAATATATAATATAAGATTATAAAAAACAAGCCCAACAAACGACTATATGCAACAAAACACATACTATAATTGTAATTTGTGTTTGATGAAATTGAGAACAAAGCGAGAACGAGATAAACACATGATATTGCGTCATGGGAGTATTAATGAGACTTTGAACAATAAATCCACAATGTTACAATGTATTGTAGAATTGTCTAGACGGGTTGATTATTTGGAAACCAAACTGATGGAAATTCAAAATGGTGGTTCGAGTATCATATTGCCGAGACCGACCATAACGGTTGAAGAATATTTGGAAACGTGTGACAAAAAAGCAAAGGATTATAAGACTTGGCTTCAAGACCTTGAAATACAAGATGAGGATTTACAATATTTATTCGACACAAGTCGAGAAGAGTGTATTCTTCAAATATTGGTAAAACAACCACAGAATATTCCGTTGTTATGTTTGAATGAAAAGCCGAATATAATTTATAAATTCGAAGAAAACACGTGGAATGTTTTTGAAAATGAAGAATTCAAATCGCTTATATTAATTTTATCCCAAAGAATATTACGTAAATACATACAGTGGAAAAGAGACAACCACGATATAATTGTAAATAATAGTGAAATGAGCGAATTAAATATCCATTATATGAATAAAGTCAACGGTGGGTCTAAAAAGTTCGATAGTTGTGTGAAAGAAATCAAAAAAGCCTATATAGAACAAAGCAAAAAGTCCATTTACTCTTAAAAAATTGATTTCATAATATTATAGTTTTTTATCACACAACTACAAATATGAGATTACTATCATCGCTACAACATTTTATATACACTACTACTATGAAATATGCGTATGATGAGTCACATAGTATAGGTCATAGTATGAAAGTATTACAAAACGCTCATCTAATATATATAAATGAAAAAAACAATTTTCCAATAATAAAACACCAAGAAGACATTATTTATACAGCGGCGGCTTTACATGACATGTGTGATAGAAAATATATAGATGTTAACACTGGAATAGAACGAATCAATAATGTATTGAATAAAGATTTGGCGGATAAAAAAGAAATCATCATTGATATTATCAATACAATGTCTTATTCCAAGGTCAAACAATATGGATACCCTAATTTGGGTAATTTCCAAATTGCGTATCATATTGTTCGAGAGGCAGATTTGTTGGAGGCTTATGATTTTGATAGATCCATGATTTATCATATGCACAAAACAAATGGAAATTTCGAAGAATCGTATCTAAACGCATTAGAGTTGTTTGAGAATCGTGTATGGAAACACTTCGATGACAATTTGTTTGTAACCGATTATTCAAAATCGCGTGCGAAGAAACTACATAATGTTTCAAAAAGACAAGTAGAAAACTGGAAACAAATCGTAAATATTATGTAATAACCAATTTTATAAAATACGAACGACCGCCAAAGTTATTAGAGTTTGTCAATAAATATTGATTCTCTGTTGGATTCAATATTGTTTTAAATGAAATAGTATCACCTTGGTATATTGGCAAAGGAAATACACCACTGGCATCAATAACGTTTCCAACATTATCAAAACGGCTGAAAGCATTTTCAACAAGAGTATTGAGTAATTCCCTACAAATATTATCATTGGATGTTATGGTGTTATTTGTGGCCTTTTTTCCTGTGACAGAATCATAGACAAAACCGGATAGACTATATGAAGAATCAGTAGAAAATTTCCAAAAACCGTTGCTGATGTCATTTTGAAAGATGGAATCTCCGGTAGATTCGATTGAATTGACTAATGAGACTTCATTATTGAACATAGAAACACAATTTGGATTATTGAATAATTTTGTTGATAAATATCGAACATAATCGTGTTTGACAAGCATTTTGGCTGGATTTCCAAATGTTAATATGGCATTTTCTGACAATGCTTGGTCCATTTTTCCGTTGAATGGATTCAATATTAGATCCGATGGCCATTGGTCCATATGAATAAAATGTAATAGATTTGAATATGATATATCGGATATATTGGTTTCGGAAGTTCGGACCTTGAAAACATTCTGAATATCTGATTCTGAAATGTAGAATACAGCAACCGCACTTATATCTGTACTCATTGATATATATTATATATAACAATGATTTTTTCAAAAATAAATTTAATCAACTGGTTCCGTGTTATTCAATTGGTCGCCAACAATGATAATGATTTTGTATGTTTTTGAACCAATGCTTGCGTTTGTGCTAAGAACCCGTTGTTCAGGGCTAGGTGTAACTGTACAAGTGAACGATATAGTATCACCCTCAATGATAGGTATTGGGTATAGCCCGTTTGCATTTGCCACCATGTTTGAAAACCGTGATTTTTGACTCTTTAATAATTGTTGGAAAAGTTCTCTACACACATTTTCGCTACTATTGAACGCGTCCGTTGTTCCGTATAATTGATAGTCGGGGTCATATACATAATTAGCATTCAACACAGGATTTGTATTGGTAGAAGCATATTCCCACAAGATACCACTTATATCTTCCTGGAAATTCTTATTACCAATTTCATTCAAAGCAGCGATTAATTCATCTTCGTTACTAAACAAATCTACTGCGTGAACGGAACCGAATGTTTTAAACGCAATGTAACGAATGAAGTCATGTTTCAATAACATTTTTTCGCGTGTTTCAAATTCGTATACAGCACCCGTTGACTGTTCGTGGTCCATCATAGCATTGGCACTGTTGATAATATAATCTGTTGGCCAAGCGTCCATATTTGTAAAGTATGTAATATTCACGTTTTCAAGGTCATACAAATTACCCGTAAGTTTGACAGTAAACACATCATTGAGAATAGACTGTGGTAAATATAATATTGCTGTAGCATCGAAATTGGAAATCGGATTGATGTCTTCTCCTTCTATCATTTCGGCCAAAGTGCTCATCTGTATTGTTGAATTGAACGCCTCCAAATAGAATTCCAATCCAGCCGCTTTAATTTGTTCTTCGGTAAACCCTAATTCTATTAATTCATCATTCGATGTGCTGATTTTCCTGAAATCGGAAATACCATAACCAGCAACAAACAGTTCTGGCTTAGTGAATCCAGCGGCATGTAATTCTATAATACCATATCCAGCCTGTTTTAATTCTGTAGCCGTATAACCGATGAATTCTTCGTTTGTAATTGTTGTGCTAGTTGTAGTTGTATTTGGATCAGTGGCTATTCCAGACTCTTCCGTAATGATATCTTCAGTGTCATTTGCTGTGTTTGATTCTACGGCAGTTTCTTCATCGCTATTTGTAGTTGTAACTTCCACATCTACATCTACTGAATTAGCATCGAAAATATTCACATTTAATCTATCAATCGGTAAATTGAATTTTGTCGCATAACGGTCACGAATACGCGTTTTAATATTCACTAATATGACCCCATCATCACCAGTCAAGTCAGCTAAATCTAAACCTTTCACATTATATCGTATGTTGTATTTCTTGGCAATGGTAGTTTTTGCTAATTCAAACAAACTATATCCTATTTGTCTTAATGTTGTGGCTGAATATCCTGCGTTTTTCAACGTTTTACCACTGAAACCAGCCGACTTCATTTCCGAAGGTGAAATACCGCCAGATTTGAATTGATTAATAGAGAAACCACTATCCTTCAATCTTTGTAATGTATATCCACCTTGTTTCAATTCTGATAATGAAGAACCAGCATTTTTCAATTGGACCGCTTCAAACCCTGCTCCACGCATTTGAATACTACTGAAATGTGAAACCATTTGAGGAGCAGTGTAGCCACCATCACGAATATCAGATGCCGATAAACTTTCATTCACTAATTCTTCTACAGTATAATCAGCATCATTGAATTCTGTAGTGGTATATCCAGCGGAAATTAATGAAAATAGACTATATCCACCGGCTTTTACATCTTGTATACTGACACTTTCATCTCTCATTTGTGATGCTCCATATCCGCCAACAACACGCAATTGAGACACAGAGAAATCATCGAATTCTCTCAACTGTGTGATTGTATATCCAGAAGATTTAAATTCGGCAGCTGTGAATTGACCTTTCAATTGTCCTACACTCAATGATGTTTCAGTCTTGAATTCTGTAAGAGTATATCCTCCATTTTTCAATGTAGAAACACTATTAGATACTAATGGTAACATTTCTCCGGCTGTATAATTAGCATCTCTCATTTCACCAACACTATATCCACCATTATATATTTCGCTGGTTGAATATCCAACATCAATTATATCTTGAATGGTGTAGCTTGGTTTCATTTCGGATACTGTGAAATTGACGTCTTTTAATTCCTGAATTGTATACAATGGTTTCAAAACGCCTACTGTGTAACCTCCCGTTTTCATTTCTGTTAACGTGAAGTCTGCGTCTTTCATTTCAGTGGATGTAAATCCTGCTGCCTTCATTTGTGTGGATGTATAAGCGGCTCCTTTTAATTCCGAAGCCGAATATCCTGCGGACTTCAATTGTGAAGCACTGTAACTAATTGCCTTGAGTTCTGACGCATTGTATCCAACACCTTTCATCGTATTGGCACTGAATCCGGCTGTCTTCATATCTTGGGCTGAGTAGTTGGCATCTTTCAATTCTTGAGCTTCATATCCTCCATTTTTCAATTCGGTTGAATTATAACCAACTGCTTTTAATTGTGTTGCGGTATATTGAATATCTCTCAATAACTCAGCTTCAAAGTCGGCATCGTGTATGTTTTGTAATGTATATCCAGCATTAAGTAATTCACTCGGATCTGTGAAGCCATCATTCTTCATTTCCACAGCAGTGTAATTAGCATTATACAACTCGGATGCCGTATATCCACCAGCTTTCAATAAAAATAATGAATATCCACCGGCTTTCGCATCAACAGAACTTACTCCGGCATTTTTCATTTCTGTAGACGTGTATCCTCCAGCCAATCGCAATTGAGAAATAGTGAAGTCATTTTGAACTGTCAACTCATTTACTGTATAGCCGGCAGACTTAAATTCAGCAGCCGAATGTGTTTGTTTTAATTGATAAACAGATAATGACGTGGTGTTCTTGAATTCTGTAAGAGTATATCCACCCGATTTCAATGTAGTAATACTGTTAGATACCACTGGCAACATATCTCCTGCAGTGTATCCTGCTCCTCTCATTTCACCCACTGTATATCCACCTTCATATATTTCGGTTTTCGTAAATCCAACATCAATGACATTTTGTATGGTGAAATGTTGTTTCAATCCAGAAACTGTATATGTTGCTTCTTTTAATTCACTTATGGTATAACTTGCGTCAACGAGTTGTTGTAATGTGTAATTTCCATTTTTCATATCTGTGGCTGGTATGTTAGATGCTCTCATTTCAGTAGCCGTGTATTGGGCAACACGCATTTCATTCACTGTATAATCGTTTACTAATTGTGCAGGTGTGTAAGATTCTGATTTGAATTCCCCAATAGAGAATCCATATGACTTTAATGTTGAAACGGACAATGATGTTGTCGAATTAAATTCATTCAAAGTATATCCAGTAGTTCGGATATTTGAACCAGAGAAAAAAGCTAATAAATCGGCAACCGAAAAATTGGATTCTTTGAATTCAGGCAATGTGAAATTTCCATCGAATAATTCTTGGTCAGTATAACCAATATTTCGCAAATGTAAAGCCGTGTATTCAACACTCCTCAATTCTCCAGCACTATATCCGCCTTCTTTTAATTCTGTAGAAGTATAATTGGCATTATCCAACTGTTGGACATTATAATCTACAGCACGTAATTGTGCGGCTGTAAATCCTTCGGCCTTAAATTCAACTGCTGTATAACTTGCTAATTTCAATTCGGCCGTAGTGTATCCTACATTAATTAATTCAGATAATACATAACCTGCTTCACGCATTTCTCCTGCGGTAAATCCAGCGGTTTTGATATCATTGATAGAATATGGTGACGATTTCAAATCATTCAATGTGTATCCTCCATTCTTTGCGTCTGTGGCCGTCACATTGGAGTCAAACATTTGTGTAGCTGTGTATCCTCCGCTTATACGCAATTGACTGATTGTGAAAGTTCCCGATAATTCCAACACAGTATAACCATCCGCATTGAATTCTGCTGGTAGAAATCCGAATGCTTTTAACTCCACAACTGTGTATGACGCACTCAATGTAAAGTCTGTTAGTGTATAACCCATTTGCTTCAACTCTGAGCCTGAGTAATGACTAATCAAGTCGCCAATTTCATAATCTGCGTCTTTCAATGCCTCTATTTCGAAGCCACCGTCTATTAATTCTTGAATGGTGAAACCAGTCGCCTTTAATTCAACTGCTGTATATTGTGCTATTCTTAATTCAACTACAATAAATCCTACATCAACCAATTCTTGTAATGTATATTGTTGGTTTTTCAATTCTAATGCTGTGAATCCCGCTTCTTTTAATTCTGATAGTGTATAGACAGGCGGTGGTGTAGATTCTACAGTTGTTGTTGTTGGAGCTGCCACTGTAGCTACATCTACGGCTTGGGCTTTTTGACTCGCGGTTGTATTGTTTTGTGACTCGGCACCGCTGACAATATCCGTTAGTAAATCGTTGGCTGCGTTTGCGTCATTTGTATATGTAGAAAGATTTGTTGTTGCTTCTTCATCATCATATGTAGTGACTTCAATACTGACATCTACGGAATTTGCTGGTAATAATAAAACAATAATATGTTCAGGTTTCACACTAAACTGAATAGCATATCTATTCTTAATATTTGTTTTAATGGCAGTTACAGTAGCTCCACCATCATTATCCAAATCTGTAATATCAATATTTGGGATGTTATAATTAATTGATGTTGTTTGGACTTTTCGTGGAACCAATTCTTTCAAACTATATCCCACATCAGTAAGCTCTGTAGCATTATAACCGACCGTTTTCAAATCTGACAATGTAGCACCAGCCTGTTGGACTTCTATTGCTGAGAAACTAACATCTTTTAATTCTTGAATAGTGAAATTAGCGTCAGTTAATTCTTCGGCTGTGAATTCGGCTTCTTTCAATTCTTCCAAAGTTTTTCCAACTCCAGATAAATCCACGGCAGTAAAACCGGCCGATTTCAAATCACTTGTTGTAAATCCTACATCATTCAATTCTTGAACATCGTAACCAGCACCTTGAACTTCTGATGCGTTGAAACTAGCGTCATACAAATCCTGTATTGTATATCCACCAGTGTTCAAATCCTCGGCTGTATATCCTGAATCCTTTAATTCTATTACTGTAAAGTTTGCGGACAAATCTTGAACACTCACTTGGGCGATTTTCAAATCTTCTGATGTAAAACCGAATTTCAATACATCCGTCGTCAAAATATAATTGTTTCCACTAGAATAAGAAAGAGCCACAAATCGTCCATTTCCATAAGTAATTGAACTGAAATTATCCGTTGTTGTGTAATAATTCAATGACCAAGTAACTCCATCTGAACTTGTCATTACACGATTAGACGTTCCACTATTCGCCACTGCCACATACATATTGTTTCCATATGCCACTGAACACCATCCATTGTCTTCCGGTGTTACTTGAACAGTCCAGTTAATACCATCCGAACTTGTCATTACACGGTCATTATTTCCTGATGTAGATACCGCAACAAATTTATTTTTACCGTAAGTAATAGAACGCCAGTCGTTTTGAACAGGGATTGTGTTTTCTGTCCAAACCAAACCATCCGTCGATGTTATTATACTACGACCAGAACCGCGTTTGTCCGCAATAGCAACGAATAAACCATTTCCGTAGGCCATAGAATAGAAATAATAATCATCGAATGTGTTTGCTATCGTCCAGGTTGCCCCATCTTCACTTGTTACAACCAATCTCTTGTCATACGAATCGGCCAAAGCAACATATTTATCGTTTCCATATGCTACAGATGTCCATTTCATATAATCAGGACATTCAACTTCTTTCCATTGTATACCGTCAACACTCGTTTGAACATTTGTATTGGAACCATATGAAATAGCTACAAATAATCCATTACTATACACTACAGAATATAGTGAAGTGTTTGTGTATGTTGAACGAAGTTGCCAAGGAGATAAACTATAACTTATAGCAATAGCCAAAATATCTGCCAATGAGAATCCAACACTTGATAAATCAGAAACTTCATATCCGGCTGCTTGTAAATCTGTAATCAAAAATCCGGCATCCTTCAATTCGAAAGCATCGAAATCCGCGTTTCTTAATTCCAAAGCACTGAATCCAAATCCCTTCAAATTATCTATCGTTTCTCCAACACTCTTCAATTCAATAGCATTAAATCCTACATCATATAATTGTGTTGTTGAATATCCAGAAGTGTGTAAATCTCCTACACTGAATCCTATACCTTTCAATTCACTCAATGTAAATCCACTGTTTGATAAGTCAGTAACACCATAATTCGCCTGGTACAATTGTTGTAATCCATATCCAGCACCTACCAATTCTGTAGAAGTGAAATTCAATGATTTCATTACTGTGGCACTGTATCCAATACCCGCCAAATCCTGTAAACCGGCACCCGCGTCTTGTATTTCTGTGACTGAATAACCTACTTCAAACAATTGTGAATATGAAATATCCAGCGATGTAAATACTTCGGAAGAACCATATCCAGCGTCTTTTAATTGTGTTAAACTGAATCCCACACCATACAAATCCGAAATTCCATATTCAGCATTTGAAAGATCCACCAATGTAAATTGAACTTGGTATAATTGATTAATATCGAATCCAACACCTTTCAAATCCAAAGCACTATAATTGGCGTCTTTTAATTCTTGTAATGTGTATTCAGCATCAACCAGTTGAGACAAACTATAACCACTTGATATTAATTCAGATAATGTAAATCCGGCGGTTTTCATTTGTGTGGAACTCACATTGCTTGCGTATAGTGTATCCGCATTAATAGAACCATCTACTCGTAATTCATAAACTGAAAAATCATTCAATAAATCTCCAACACCATAACTCTCATCTAGAAAGTTTTGAAGTGTAAATCCGTATAGTTTAAATGTGGATACGCTCGGTGTAGGTGTTATTGTTGTAGTAAAATCATTTAATGTATATCCTGCTTGACGAATTTCGCTTCCACTGAAATATTCCAATAATTCCGAAGCATTATAACTGAGATCTTTCAATTCACTTATAGGTGTTTCAGAACGCACAAAATCGACCAACTCGTAACCGTTGTCCAACAAATCTTGATTTGTAAATCCGGCTTTTTTCAAATCGACTGAACTATAACCATATTGAACCATATCCGACGATAATAAATAACTTGAACCATCCGACATAGCACACGCCACATATCGCCCATTTCCATATGTCAACGAATTCCATCTCTTGTTAATACTGTCTTCCAATTGCCAGTCTGAAGCATTTTCACTTGTCATTACTCGATTACCCACTACAACAAACATTCCATTTCCATATTCTATTTTTCTCCATTTATTATCACCACTAGGAGATGTTTGAGATGTCCAAGTTGCTCCATCTACACTTGTTAATATATCTTGTTCAGTATTATCATCGGCAACCACCACAAAATTGTCATTGCCATAGGTTAAAGAAACCCAATTTTTATTTACAGGCGTAGTTATTATTGACCATTCTATACCATTTGTGCTGACAACCAAATATTTCTGAGTTGGATATCCTGCTAAAGCAACAAACATATTATTTCCGTATGCGATTGAATACCAAGCATATTCAAGATTTGTGTCGGAAAATACCCAATTTGTTCCGTCTATACTAGTCAAAACTGAGTGGTCCTTGATTGCTATCCAAATCGAATTTCCATAAGCCATTGATTGGAAATTTACGAAATTAGAATTGAATATTTTCTCCCACAAAATACCATCCACACTAGAATAAATGACCTTTTTGTATGAATTTTTAGAAGTAGCTATGAAAAGACCATTACTGAAAAACACCTCATCAAACACTTCTTTCGATGAACTCTTACGGACAATCCATCCAGACAATCCCAAAATTCTATCTATAGATGCGAAATCACTTAATCCATATCCTACACCAGTTAATTCATCTGTTGTATATCCTGCTGCTTGTAATTCCGTAATAGTGAAATTGGCATTATATAAATCAGTCAAACTTATTCCGGCTTCTTTCAATTGTAGAGCACTGTAACCCAGTGTTTTCAAATTGACTACATTTTGTTCAATCACCAACATATCAGTTGCGGTGTATCCTGCTGAAAATAAATTTTCATTGGAAAATCCCGCCACCGACATTTCACTAATACCGAATCCAACTTCTCTTAATTGACTACCATTGAATCCAGCATTTGATATATCAATAATTCCAAAACTAGCATCATACAAATCTTGTATACCGAATCCTGCTCCGATTAATTGTGTTGCGTCATAATTAGCATCGTTTTTAAATTGAAGCGATGTGTATCCCACTGTTCGTACTTGAACATCTGTAAAATTTATATCTAATAGTTCTTGGACATTATATCCCGCTGATAATATTTGATTATCACTATACACACCACTCAGATCAATAGCATCATATATTCCTACCAATGACGAAGATGCGAATCCAGCATTGTATAACTCTAACACACTATATCCGGCATTTAATATTTCTGTTTGCGTGTATATTCCACTTAAATCCGTTGGACTGTAATTTCCTATTAATTCTGACGCACTATATCCCGAATAATGCATTTGTGCTACTGTGAATCCAGCTGATATAATTTCTGTTTGTTCGTATACACCACTCAAGTCAGTTGGATTGTAATTATTTACCAATGTAGTAGCATTGAAGCTAGCATCTGCTAATTCAGTCACACTATATCCGGCTTGAACAATGTCTTCTTCTGTATAAGCACCACTTAAATCTGAAGGAGTATATTTGTCTTTCAATTGAGTAATTTCGAAACCCGCTTCAATAATCTGTGTATCTTCATACACACCACTTAAATCCGATGGACTGTAATTATTTACTAACGAAGAAGCACTAATACTGGCTTCGGCCAAATCTTCAATACTGTATCCGGAGTCTACGATTTCTTGTTCTGTGTAATTTCCACACAAATCAACCGGCTTATATGAACTTACCAAATCTGTAATTGAATATCCAGCACTTACAATTTCTTCTTTAGTATATGTTCCACTCAAGTCTTCGGGTGTATAAACACTAACCAATGAGGTTGCGTTGAAACTAGCGTCCGCCAACTCTGTTACACTATATCCGGCTGACACAATTTGCTCTTCAGTATAATTCGCACTTAAATCTGCAGGCGTAAAATTAGTTACTAACTGAGATGCCTCAAAACCAGCTTCAACAATTTCTTCATTGGTGTATGTTCCACTCAAGTCTTCTGGTGTAAATGTATTTACTAATGCTGATGCGTTGAAACTTGCGTCGGCCAATACTTCTACACTGTAACCTGCCGAAGCGATTTCCTCTTCAGTATAATTAGCACTTAAATCTGCTGGCGTAAATTTGGTTACTAATTGAGTTGCTTCGAACCCAGCTTCAATGATTTCTTCATCCGTATAGGTTCCACTCAAATCTTCCGGCGTGAAATTATTCACTAATGCTGCGGCATTAAAACTAGCATCCGCCAATTCCGTTACACTATATCCGGCCGATACAATTTCTTCCTCTGTGTAATTTGAACTTAAATCTGCTGGTGTAAATGTGTCTTTTAATTGAGACACTTGGAAACCAGCTTCAACAATTTCTTCACTTGTGAATGTTCCACTTAAATCTTCGGGTGTGAATGTATTTACTAAAGAAGTAGCATTGACGCTTATATCTGTGATTAACTCAGACAAACTATATCCAGCATCTGCGATTTCTTCTTCTGTATACACTCCACTCAAATCTTGAGGTTTATATGTTTCTTTTAATTGGGAGGCTTGGAAACCGGCACTGATAATCTCTTCATCTGTATATGTTCCACTCAAGTCTTGAGGACTGTATGTATCTTTTAAGTCGCTTGCTTGGAAACCGGCAGTGATGATATCTTCATCCGCATACAATCCACTCAAGTCTTGAGGTGTAAAATTATTCACTAAATCTGTTGCGTTAAAACTGGCATCAGCCAATTCTGTCACGGTATATCCTGCTTGAACAATTTCCTCCGTTGTGTAAGAACTGCTCAAATCTTGGGGTGTATATATTTCTTTCAATACAGTCGCTTGAAAACCAGCACCAATTATATCTTCGTCAGTGTAAATTCCACTCAAATCTTGTGGGGTGAACTTTGTTGTTAATGATGAAGCACTAAAACCAGCGTCGGCTAATTGTGTGGCACTAAATCCAGCATTTAGAATTTCATCTTCTGTGTAATTTCCACACAAATCTGTCGGTTCGTAAATATCCTTCAAGTCATCAATTGAATATCCGGCGGAAACAATATCTTCTGTTGTGTATGACGAAGTTAAATCTTGTGGCGTGAATTTAGTTACCAGTGATGTTGCGTTGAAACTAGCGTCAGCCAATTCAGTAACACTATATCCGGCATCCAATATTTCTTCTTGTGTGTAATTTCCACACAAATCTGATGGAGTATAATCACTTTTCAACTGTTCAACGGTAAATCCGGCTTCGACGATTTCTTCTTTTGTGTATGACCCACTGAGGTCTTGAGGAGTAAATGTAGTTACCAATGATGCCGCATTGAAACTAGCATCGGCCAATTCTGATACACTATATCCGGCGGTTACAATTTCTTCTTCCGTATAAGAACCACTTAAATCTGTTGGACTAAATGTATCTTTCAATTGAGCACTACTATACCCAGCGTTTACGATTTCTTCAGTTGTATATACACCACTTAAATCTTCAGGTGTGTAACTAGTTACTAATGAAGTCGCATTGAAGCTAGCATCCGCCAATTCAGACACACTATATCCGGCGGTTACAATTTCTTCCTCGGTATATGTTCCACTTAAATCTGTTGGAGTATAGGAAGTTTTTAATTGAGAAGCTTGGAACCCTGCGTGTATAATCTCATCGTCCGTATAAGAGCCACTTAAATCTTCAGGTGTGTAGCTACTTACTAATGCTGTAGCGTTAAAACTAGCATCTACCAATTCAGCAACACTATAACCAGCAGAAACAATTTCTTCTTCCGTATAGTTAGAGCTCAAATCAGCAGGAGTATATGTTTCTTTTAATTGAGACGCTTGGAAACCCGCTTGTATAATTTCTTCATCTGTATATGAGCCACTTAAATCTGTAGGAGCATAATTATTCACCAATGTTGCTGCGTTGAAACTAGCATCCGCCAATTCAGAAACACTATAACCAGCAGAAGCAATTTCTTCTTCCGTATAGTTCGAGCTCAAATCAGCAGGAGTATATGTTTCTTTTAATTGAGACGCCTCGAATCCGGCTTGTATAATTTCCTCATCCGTATATGTTCCACTCAAGTCTGCTGGAGTAAATGTTGTTACCAAAGCGTCGGCATTAAAACTAGCGTCTACTAATTCAGAAAATGTGTATCCAGCTTCAGCAATTTCTGTTTGAGTATAAGCGGCACTCAAATCACTTACTGTATAAATATCTTTCAAATCACTTGCTTGAAAACCAGCACTAATAATTTCGTCGTCTGTATACAATCCACTCAAATCAGTTGGTGTAAAAGTAGTAGTCAAGACGTCGGCATTGAAACTGGCATCAAACAAATCACTAGCACTGTAACCAGCCGCAGCAATCTCGGTTTGCTCGTAAGCACCACTTAAGTCCGTTGGAGTATAAATAGAAGACAATGTGGTCACTTCATATCCGGCCTCTATAATATCTTGATCACTATACACGCCACTAAGATCAGTTGGTGGATAGAAATCTTTTAATTGAGAGGCTGGAAATCCGGCTTGAATAATTTGTTCTGTTGTATAAATTCCACTCAAATCGGTCGGCGTGAATGTTCCAACTAAAGAGCTCGCTTCAAAACTGCCGTCAAATAATTCCGAAACAGTATATCCAGAACTCACGATTTCTGTTTGAGAATAAATTCCGCTCAAATCTTGTGGATTGAACGTCGTTATCAATGCCGAAACATTAAAACTGGAATCATATAATTCCGTCGCACTATATCCGGATTCAATAATATCTGTTTGTTCATATGAGCCACTCAAATCGGATGGACTATATGTAGAAGTCAATAAAGAAATATTGAAGCTAGCATCATAAAGTTCTGACGCACTATAACCTGCTCCAATGATATCTGTTTGAGTATATACACCGCTTAAATCGGCAGGCGTGGCTACAGACTTCACGTCAGAAATCGGATATTTCATATGTATTAATTGACTTGGAGTGAAAAAGGCCGACATTTCGCTGAATGGCGTAAGAACAGTGATTGAACTTTCATCGAAATAATTCAGACTATTATCAAACACAATTGTATCTTGATTACTTGTGTATGAATTCCACTCAATAAATACTACTGCGTTTGAATTCGAAATGTCATAACTGGTTAGTAGATTTTTGAATGAGTTATTGTTATTTTTCACCGGATATGCATAATTAGGGTTTTGGGCATTCCATACGCTAGAATCCAATGTAAATATAAATGTGTGTATATCGCGGTTCTCATACAAAGATGTTCTTTCTGCATATATTAATTCATAATCCAACCAAGTTTTGAAATAAGCAATTGACCCGTGGAAAAAACTGGTATTTAAATAA
>MDTG01417028.1_pt1 | contig 15111 bp, 11 predicted proteins | sample 811421 | NCBI WGS metagenome assembly MDTG01 (sample SAMN05326645, study PRJNA326480) | marine metagenome | isolation source: seawater | place: Pacific Ocean: South East | collected 2011
ATGGACAACTGATTGTTCTAATTTATGGTCTGTAAATAATGATAAATTATATTATGATATATCTAATGTGGGTATAGGTATAAATGATCCTAAATCAAAATTACATATAAAAAGTGGTTCAACTGCTGAACCTATGTTACATTGCGAAACAACAAGCGGTGATTGTAGTGTTTTAATTGAATCAAAAGGAGGAGAGGGTTATATTCAATTAATGAATACATCTTCGGATGGAAGCACATCACACGGGTGGTCTTGTGGTATGAATGATAGACTAGATTATGAAATCAACTGGTGTCCTAAGGGGTCGATGAATACTGATAATCCAGTTAAACACGGATTAAGAATAAAAAATGTTGGAGATGAAAATTATGTTAATATAAATAGAACAAGGGAAGCGGCACTCAACACAAATTATAATTTATTTGTTGAAGGAAATGCTAAAATAATGGATAATTTGGATGTATCTTCTATTGATATATCAAATTCTATATTAAAATTAGGTGGAACTAATACTGCGAATAAATATTTAAAAACAAATGGTTCTGGTGTTTTAACTTGGGCAGATGCGGGTGGGTCGAGTTTATGGAGCACTAATGGGAATAAAATATACTATAATACTGATTTTGTAGGTATTGGAGTAAATAATCCATCTTGCCCTTTACATATATATTCTACTTCATACAAAGAACCGATTCTGTGGTGTCAATCTGGTGGTGATTGCTCTGTCCGTCTTCAAGGGGATGGAGGGGAGTCATATTTGGAATTATGTAATGACGATAGCATTGCCGATAGTGGTCAAGGTTGGGTTGTAGGTTTAAACGATAGCACTGATTTTGAAATAGGATATGGAACTCTCGGGACTGCTAATAATGCTATAAGTATATATTCTAAATCTTCTAATAATTATGTAGGTATAGGAACAAATACACCAACAGAACCTTTAGATGTATCTGGTAATACAAAAATAAATGGAGGTTTATTAGTCAGTAATCCAGCAGGAAACCAATCTCTACCATTACAGGTTTATAACCCAGATTTAGGTGATGGGGAATTCATATGGATTCCCTTCGGGAAAGAAAGTGCTAATGCCAGTAGTGGTTTATTAGGTTATAAACATGCTACTAATTCTGCTTCCAGAGAATTAAGGATGGGTTTTGCTGGGACTGGTTATACTTTAACTCTTTTAAATAATCATAATGTAGGTATATCAAATGTATCACCACAATATGATTTAGATGTAACTGGCGATATTAATGCTAGCGGAGATGTTAGAAGCTCTGGAACCCCTTTATCATCAGATTCAAGAATTAAAAAAGATATTACTGATGCTAATATAGATGATATTTATAATAAATTCAAAAATGTAGAAATCAAACAATACAAATATATAGATCATTATTTAAATTATACAGATAAACCAGATAATGAAGTATGTGGATTACTTGCACAAGATTTAAGTACCATTTTCCCTGATATAGTAAAATCAAAAGATTGGTTATTAAGATATAAAACAGCAGATGCAGTTTATGATGCTTCGGGTAATGAAATAACTCCACCTCAATTTTATGAACAGAATTATACAGATTTTCATACAATAGATATGAATAAATTAGTAATAAAAATGTCAGCAACAATAATAGCAGCTCAAAATAAAATAGAAGCTTTAACATCAAGAATAACACAAATGGAATTGTCATTTAATCATTTATAATATTTATAAATTATTAAATTTATAATTATAAATATATTTTATAAATATAATGAATAATAAAAAATTAAAAAATAGTATTAAATTAAAAAAAACTGATAATAACTCTATAAAAACTTGTAATATTAGAAATAAATATATAGTATCTGATAATATTGCAGTAAATGAGATAAATTTACATAATAAAATTTTAAAATTAAATGGAAAAACAGAACCAAATAAAATATTACAAACAAATGATGATGGTATGTTAGTATGGGGTAATAGTCTATATGATGGTTTATGGTCTGAAAATGATTCAAATACATTGTATTATAAAATAGGTAATGTAGGTGTAGGAACATCAACACCATCAGAATCTTTAGAAGTATCAGGAAATACAAAAATAAGAGGAAAATTAGATTTCTTATCAAATGATGATTTATCAAATATATCAATTGGTAATAATGTATTAGAAAATATAAATGGAGGTACAAAAAATATAGGATTAGGAATAAATAGTTTAATAAGTAATACAACAGGTTATGAAAATATAGGAATAGGATATAATGTATTAAAAACAAATCAAATAGGATCATCTAATATAGGATTGGGTATAAATACATTATTATCAAATACATCAGGTGATAATAATATAGCATTGGGTGAAAGTTCTTTACATAATAATATAATAGGAAATGGAAATACGTCTTTAGGTTCAAATTCATTATATTTAAATACAAATGGTGATAATAATACAGCAATAGGTGAGTCAAGTTTATATAATATAAAAGGTAGTAATAATGTAGGAATAGGTTATAAAGCAGGGTGGGGTAAAGATGTAAATAATAAATTATTTATTCAAAATGATGATGATAATTTATTAATTTATGGAGATTTTAAAAATAAACAAGTAGCAATAAATCAAGATACTTTAACAAATGGATATAATTTAGAAGTATCAGGAAATACAAAAATAAAAGGTAATTTAAATGTATCTTCTATCGATATATCTAATTCTATGTTAAAATTAAGTGGTTGTTTAGGTAAGTCTAATCAAATAATAAAAATGAATAATGTTGGAAATTCCTTAGAATGGGTAGATACAACTGAATATTCTAATATATGGTCTAAAAATAATAAAAAAATATATTACAATATTGATAATGTTGGTATAGGAACAATAAATCCTGATTCACAACTACATATTCATAATACAAATAAAAGTGTAGAAAATGTAGCAGAAATCCACTTAACTACTGGATATACAGGAATACATAAAAATAATGATGGGCTTAAAATAATTTCAGCAGGTGATGGGGCAAGATTTGAATGGCGAGAAAATTCTGCTATAAAGTGGTATTATGGTGGAGGGTATAATCTTAATATGACTACAGATGGAGATTTAGAATTTCAAAACATAGGGAAAAGTGTAATTTTGAAATCACCTAATAACACAAAATACAGAATTACTGTTGATAATTCCGGAGTTATTGGAACAGAAAAAGTCTAATATTATATTGTGAAATAAATATTATAAAATATAATAAATTAAATAAATTTAATAATATATAGTATAATATAATATAATATAATATAATAAACTATGAATTTTAATTACAAAAGAAAATTAAGTAATAATAAATTTAATAAAAAAAATAATATAAATTCTATAAATAATAAGTTAAATAATTTAATTAGTAATGATAATATAAAAATATTATTAAAAGATAATGATAATGTTTCATATAATAAAATAACAACAAAAAAAATAATAACAGATAATATATTTTTAAATAAAGGAATATTTAAAAATCTAATACCTCTAAATAAGGATTGTAATATAGGAGATGATAATAATTTAACAAATAAATTATATTGTAATTATGGATTTATTAATGAATTAAAAATTAATAAATTATTAGATATGAGTAATAATGTAATTAATTTAAATAATATAATAGAAAAAAATAATGTGAAAAATATAGAGGAAGACCCAAGTGTTTCTTCAGTATCTGATAATGTTGAAAATGTTGAAAATGTTGAAAATGTTGAAAATATTGAAAATTTATCCAGTATTATTATTGATAATAAATTACAGAAAACTCTTATACCAGCAAAAACAATGGTTTCTTTAGGTACTGCTAGTAAAAAATTTAATAAATTACATGTCAAAGAAAATAATTGTGTAAAATTAAATGTAGAAAAAATATATTTAAATGAAGTATATAATAAAAAAGGTGATATAATTGATTTAACTAATAAAGATTTAAATAAAAAAATAAATGAAATGGAAAAATTAATTGAAATCTTAACAAATAGAATTGATATTTTACAAAAAAATACAGAAGTATAGGAGACCAGTTGAAGACTTCTTGATCCTCTGTATTAATATAATTATTATAAATTGAATTAAATAATATATAAATTATAATATAAATAGATTATAATATAAATATAAATATATATTTATATATTAATGGATAATACATATAATAATATTAATTTAAATTTAGAATCAAATTCTGATTCTGATTCTGATTCTGATTCAAGTATATCTGAAAACGATGAATATTTTTATTATTCAAAATATAAAATTATTTTAAAAAATATAAAAAAATATATAAAATTAAAAAATTATTCATATATAAAAGATAAAGAATATGAAAAGGATAAAGTACCCACTAATCATAATTTTAAAAATTTTGTTAATAAAATACGTGATGAAGATTATTATATATTTGATTTAATAGATATAAATAAAATAAAAATAAATATAATATTTTTTAAAAAAAATAGTACATATATAACTAATACAATAGATTTTAAAAAAGTAATAGATAAATTAAATAAACAAAATAAAAATAAAGAAATAAAAATAATATTAATAAGTTATGATAAGTTATCAACATATATAAAAAAAATAATAAATAATGCATATGGTTATATAGATTTTATAATATTAAATTATAATAATTTTATAAATCCATTTAAAATACCATTAGGGTTTATAAAATGTAAAATATTAACAGATATAGAAATAGATAATTTACTAAATAAAGATTTACAAGTAAATAGATTGTGTTTGCCTAAAATTTATTATGATGATCCAATGATAATATGGACAAATGGTAAAATAGGTGATATAGTTAAAATAATATCACCAAGTAATATATCAGGTTTAAGATGTTATTATAGATTAATAATAGATAGAGACTAAAATAATAATAATGAATTTAATCTATTATTATATTTAATATTATCATAATTACTATTATTAACATAATATTTATTATCATTTTTATATAATTTTTCTAATTTGTTATATAAAATATTTTTTTTTTTAATATTTTTTAATGAGTTCAAATTATATAAAAATTTTTTAATATGTTTTTCATTTTGTTTTAAAAAATTAGGTTCTCGTTGTTTTTCTAAAATATTAATATTTAATAATTTATAAGGCATAATACCAAAAACATTATCACCATATTTTTTAATAAATTTATTAATATATTTATATTTTTTTTTTTAAGATATAATTATTTAATGACATCTCTTTAGTTTCTACCATATTAATAGTTTCATTAGTTTTATTACTATAATGTGATTTAATTAAATTAAGTTTATTAAAATTTTTATTAATTAAAATAATAGGTGAATATTTTATTTTAATTATATTATTATCTAATAATTGAAATAAAATATCTAATTGTTTTTTATCAAATTTACCTATATCAATTATAGGTTGATTAATTTTATTTTTATCCATATTATCTTCTTCACTGGACTCATGAATGGTTTCTCTTATCCAATCCTGTTTAATGTTATTAAATTCTAATAATTTATCTGAATTTATATAGAAAAATATAAATCCTAAACTATATAATGAATTTTTAGTTTTTGATTTATTATGAATTTTATTATTAAATAATAAATTATTTTTAAAATTATCTAAATTACATATTCTATACATAGTATTAACAAAATAACATTTATCAACAATATCTATAGAACATAATCCAGTTAGTAACTGAGGGATATAATATTCAGGTATTGATTTGGTAGGTTCCTTAGTATAAGGGCATTTATATTCGAAAAGAATAATATTATTATCCAAAACACCTAATCCATCTGGTGAAAATCTTTGTCCATCTATAACACCAGGAATACTACCAGTAGTTCTAATATTTATATTAAAAATAAGTTCCATAGTTTTATTAGTAATAGGTTCATATATATTACCCCATTTAACTGCTATATTATCAACTTTATAATCGGTTAATTTATTATAAATTAAATTTTTAGGTGATAGAAAACTATTTTTATTAATTACACAAGCAATCTCAGAACCCCCAATTGTATATTTTTTTATATTTAACCATTCATCTGAACCTTGTTCAGGTAGATTTTTATATTTATTAAAAAAATTCTTTAATAATTTTTTTTTATCTGTCATAATATATTATGTAAAGAATTGCTATTATTATAATATAAATTGAATATTTAAATCAATTTATAAAATATTTATATAATAATATAAATTGAATATTAGTTTAAATTATATATAACTTATATATAATATTAATATGCAAATAGATAAAAGAGACTTTAGAAAATTTAATAAATATCCTGGTGATATAAATATAGATGAGAATATTTATAAATTTCCATCATTATATAAAACAGATAAATTAGGGAGATTGAGGCTATATAATATATTTATTCGTTTAATTAAATCATATAATTATAAAACAAAAGAATATGCAAGAAATTGGTGTTTATTAGAAGATAATGAAGTAGAAATTTTAAAAAATTATTTAGAAGATGGTATAAAATTACCAGAAGGTGTTATAGCACAATATTATAGTGAAACTGGTATAATAGGTGGTAAAATTAGTCGCATTAGTCCAAAATTTGGATTAGAAAAAAATTTAAATAGATCAAATTATAGAAATTCTCTTCAAAGTGCTTTAATACAATGTAATAATTTATTTTTAAATAAAATAAATAGTGGGTATAGAACAAATATAAGAGAGAGTACTGGGAATCTTATAGAAGTTTCACAAGAATCTAATTCACCTCTATCCGTAAGAGAGTCTAATGAACTTTGTTCCACCTCATCCTCTAATTCTTTACAAAAAAATAATATTGTAGAAACTAATAATAGAATAAATAAATTATATTTTCCTATGTTATTATATAAATATGAAAATTATAAACATAAATTAGATTATACTAATATTCATGTTCAACCTAAATTAGATGGTGTAAGATGTATTTCATTTCAAAATAACAATAAAGATATAATACAATATTCAAGACAAAAAAAAATATATTGTAATAAAGAATATATAACAGATGAATTAAAACAATTATATAATATTATAAATACTAAATATAAGTGTAATGGAACATCATCATCTTTATATTTAGATGGTGAATTATATGTACATAATGTTGATTTACAGATAATTAGTGGTGCTGTTAGAAATTCTAATTCTGATTTTAAATTAGAACTACATATATATGATTGTTTTGATATATTAAATAGTAAATTAACTTTCCAAGATAGAATTGATATTTTAGAAAATATATTTTCTAATACTGAATTTAAATACTTGAAATTAACTGAAACAATTAAAGTAAATAATGAAAATATGTTAATGAAATATTTTAAAGAAATGACTAATAAAAAAAATTCTTATGAAGGTGTTGTTATAAAAGTATCAAATTCTTTATATAAATTTTCAGAACAATCATCAAATACAAGAAGTAAAAATATTTTAAAATTAAAATTAAAATTAGTTGAAGAATTTGAAGTTTATAGTTATGATAAAGGTACAGGTAGAGATAAAAATGCTATAATTTGGATATGTTATACAAAAGATAAGTCTGAATATTTTAAAGTGGTAGAAAATACAACTATAGATAATAGAAAAATACAATATAAACAAGCACTTAAAAATTTTAATGATTTATTTAAAGGAAGAATGATGATAGTATCTTTTGAAAGTTTAAGTCTCAAAGGAAAACCACAAAGACCACGAGGATTAGGTTTTCGGGATTATAAATAATAGGGGACACCAGCAGGTTGCCATGTGCGGAACAAAGTCCAGCCCCTATAAAAAAAAATAACTTATAATTCTTATTTTTTTTACATTTTTAATAAATATATATCAACATCTAATTTTCTAAAATATATATTATCTAATTTAGATTCTATTATTGATAAATCTATTACAGACCAGGATTTATAACATCTAACTAATCTCCAATTTATAATATTTTGTCTAATATTATATAAATATTTAATTTTATTATTAAAAAAATTTACATTATAAATATATTTATATAAATTATTTGAATATTTATTGCGTTTTCTATATGATACTCTTTTATTATATTTTTTTTTTTGTTCTCTAGTGGTTAATTTTTTGATTGGGTTGCTTAAATATTCTTTACTTCTTTTATGTTTACTACTTTCTATACTTTTAATATTATCTATATTTGAAGAATCTAAATTTAAATATTTAGTATTAGATACTGATGTTTTTATTGGGAATTTACTTACATTAATATAACTATTATATATATCAATAAATTTATAATTAGGTGGTTTATAAATTTTATTATTATTATATGATAATATATTATATTTTTTATTATTAAATAGAGACGACTCAACTAACATATCATTACTATTAATATACGAAACATCTTTAGGTTTTTTTAATTTATCTATTAAAAGTGTAGAATCACTAAGTTTATCACTAGAGGATGTAATAATATTTCTATTTAGTTTTTTATTTAATATTAATTTATATTTTTTATATTTATCTAATAATTTAGTTATTATAACTATCAAATCATTTTCTTTCAATGGTATAATTTGTATATTTTTTAATTTAAAATTATTTGGAAAATAATATGATATAAATGGATTGGGACACCTAGTATATTCGTGGGGACTTTGCCTTTTCCATATTTTATTAATAACTGACTTAGTATTTAGTAATAAATTACTTTGTGTTTCACTTTCACTTTCACTTTCACTTTCACTTTTACTTTTACTTATACTTCCATTAAATTTATTTGATAAGTACTTAGTATATTTAGTATTTAGTTGGGTATTACTTTCTGTTCTCCATCTAATTTGTCTTTTATATTTAGAATTATTATTAAATTTTTGATTATTTAAAAATTTATTTTCTTTATTTATATTTGAATAATTATTTAATATAAATCTTTTATAATCTAATCCACTTTTCCATATAAATCCAGATGTTTTTTTGGGAAGCATTTTCTTTTTTTTTATATATTTTATAAAAAATATATAAAAATTATTAACAATTTTATCTAAATATTTTATAGGATTATTATTATAATCAATACATAAATTTTTTAATTTATTTAATTCAAATATTTTATATTTATCTATTTCAAATAAAGAATTATTTATATTATAATATGATTTATTTATAAGAGAAGAACTTTGTTTAGTAAATGATAGATGGTTATTTTCTTGTCTTACTGAATTCAAATAATTTATTACATTTGATTTATTAATAATATTAAGAGATTGATTATTATAATATAATCTAGTTGGATCTCCAATTTTTTGTGATGTTAATAAAGAATTATAGGGGCGGGACAAAGTCCCGCACATGGCACCCTGCGGGTGCCCCCTATATTTAAATGATGGGGGAAGTGCTTTGTGTTCAACTCTATCAGAGTTCAAAGTAGTTTCTAATCTATCCATATTTGTTAAAATATTATTGTTAAAATCACCACATTTAATATTATTCAAAATTTTATTATTATATATTTTATTATTTATATCATTACATAATATTTTCATATTATTATAAGATAATATTGCAATATAATAATAATTTACAAATATATTATTATTTTTATCGATTATTATATTTATATGATCCAGTTTAATATTTTTTAATATTTTAACTAAATTAGTATTAGAATTATTCAAATTAAATTTTTTTTCAATATATTCATCTGTAAATATTGTATTAGAATCTAATAAATCATTAAATTTTATTTGATAGCATTCTTCTAAACATTCTCTTATAGCACTCTTTCTAGGATTTGTATCATTATTATTTATATTACCACCTATAGTAGTATTAAACATACCAGCATTTCTAAGTAAAGAATATTGATTTTTATCTATTTTAATAATATTATTATGTTTCCTACCTACTAAAAGACAATATTTACCTTTTTTATTTGATAAAAAATATATATGAGAATTCTTTTTTATTGTAATTGATTTATATACTAATTTTAATAATTTTATAAATTTATTAATTTTATTATAATTATTTAATTCATATTCTAATAAATCTTTATTTAAATTACTATTATTATATATATAATTAGTAATTATATCCAAATTTTTTTTATAATTATGAATATTAATATCCATAATAAAATTATATTATATGTATTTATATGTATATATTAATATATTGTTAAATCAATTTTAATTAATATAATTTATTTTCACTAAATAATTAACTATGAATTTAAAATTATTTAAAAACTTCTAAGAGACCCGGGTAGGGGTAGTCTTCATCCTTATAAAGAATTATAAATCATATTTAAAAACATATCACCATCTTCTATAGAAATACAACTGTCTGTTATAGATATTCCATATTTTAATTTATTTTTATCAGTTTTATTTATAATAAATTCTTGCTTCCCTTCATATAAATGACATTCTATCATTAAACCAATTAATTTATTATTAATTTCCATATTTTTCATATATTCACAATATTTTTTGCATACTTTAATTTGATTTTTATAATTTTTATTTGAATTACCATGCGAACAATCTATTAAGATTTTAGTATTTAATTTTTTTTTTTTTAATAAAAGTAATAATTCTTTTATAGTTTTTTCATCATAATTAGATTTATTATTTGAACCACGTAATATTATATGAGTATTTTTATTACCTTTTGTTTCAAATATACAGCAATCCCCATTATCATTTATACCCAAAAAATTATGATTATGTTGGGCTGAAATAACGGCACAAATTGCTGTATTACAATCACCATTTGTTGAATTTTTAAAACCTACTGGCATTGATAAACCACTCACTAATTGTCTATGTAATTGTGATTCTACTGTTCTTGCTCCTATTGCGGACCAAGATATTAAGTCAGATATATAATTAGGAGTTATTGTTTCTAAACACTCGTATGAACAAGGGACACCTATATTATTTAAATCTAATAATATATTCCTCGCTAATTTTAAACCTTTATTTATATCATATTTATTATCTAAATCTGGATTATTTATCAATCCTTTCCAACCTACTGATGTTCTAGGTTTTTCAAAATATGTTCTCATTATTATTAATAATTTATCTGAATATTTATCTATTAATATTTTTAATTTTCTTCCAAATTCCATACAAGATTTATAATCATGAATCGAACATGGACCTATTATAATTATTTTCCTTTTGCTTTTATTATTTAAAATATTTATTATTTCTTGTCTTGTTTCATTTACAAAATTTAAAATTTTTTCAGTAATTGGATATTCATTTTTTATTATATTTGGCGAATACAATTTATATTCATTTTTTATATTAGTATTATTTGACATATTTTTTATAATAATATAATTAATATTTAAATTATAATTTAAATTATTATTTAAATTTATTTTAACCAATTTATATTAGAATTTAAATATATTTTATTATTATTATCACAAGTAAATGAATTTGGATTATTCATTATAGTCATATCAAACATATTTTTTGCATATCTATCACCACAACGAATTCCTTGAAGTCTTCCATTATTGTTTACAAAACCATCACATTGTTTTTCCTTTAAACAATCAATAGGGGTTTTTTTGGGATCAGAGCATCTTGCTCCTACATCTGCTATACCAGGTGCCACTCTTGCATTTATTTCATACATATCGGGATATAATTCGGATTTTTTTTTTGTATAAGTACATTTTTTTTTTATATCTTGTGTATAATTAGGTAATGCTCCTTTTATATATAAATTACCCCATATTGGAAATCCTTTTATTATTTTATTTTCATTTGTTTTTTCATCTTCTATATTATTATTCTTATAATATTTACAATAAGGGTTTTTGTCTAAATCCTTTGAAGTACCTTCGCAATCTTTTGTTGTAAGTTTTGTTAAATTTTGTAGTTGTTCATTAGTATACATACAAAATCTATCTTGATCTCTATTTGTAAAAATACCTTTACAATTATTTACTCTTTCACAACGATTTAACATATCAGTTAAATTAAAACGATTCCCATTTTCACTTATAACACAATTTGCGTCTTTATTATAAATATTATCGACTTCCCCTCTTTTATTATAACCATTTTTATTATTTTTATCATCACTACATTTAATATATTCTTTTCTACCTATACCTTCTTTATACCAATAATCACATTCTCTTTTATTAGATGTATCATCTAAATCATTATTTTCTGAGAATAAATTATTAAAAATATTGAACATTAATATTTAATTTTATTTATATTAAATATATTAAATTATTAAATTATTAATATTAAATATTAAATATTTAATATTAAATATTAAATATGAAATATACTAATAATATATTTCATAAAGCATATAATATTATTAATAAATCTGAATGTGTATTTAAAACACCTCTTGAAAAAAATAATATACTTTCTGAAAAATATGGATGTAATATATATTTAAAAAGAGAAGATTTACAATCTATTAGATCCTTTAAAATTAGAGGACCTACATATAAATTATCTATTAATCTTGAAAAAGAACTCAGTAATAAAAAAAATATAAGACCTATTACTGCTTCTGCTGGTAATCACGCACAAGGGGTTGCTATGATTAGTAATTCATTAAATTTACAACACGATATTTTTGTACCAATTAATACACCTAAACAAAAAATTGATAAAATTAAATATTTTGGTAAAGAATATTTAAATTTACATTTAGTTGGTAATACTTTTGATGAAGCATTATATGCTTCAAAAGAATATGAATATAATTTTAAAAATTATGATAAAGACAAAGACTTCATTAATCCTATATTCATTCATCCTTTTGATGATGATGATATTATTATTGGTAATAGTACTATAGCTACTGAAATATATAATGAAATTAAACCAGATATTATTATAGGCACTATTGGTGGAGGGGGATTACTTTCTGGTATTAGTAGTTATTCTAAATTTATTAATCCTGATTGTAAAATATATGGGGTTCAACCTAAATATGCTGATTCTATGAAACAATCTATTGAAATTAATAAATTAATTTCATTAAATCAAATTTGTACTTTTGTTGATGGTGCTTCGGTTAAAACACCCGGCCGTAAAACATTTGATATTTGTAAAAATAATATAGATAAAATTTATAATGTTAATAATAACAAATTATGTTCTAATTTAATTGATTTATATCAAGATAGTGGTATTATTAGCGAACCTGCTGGGTGTTTACCTATTTGTATTTTAGATGAAATTCAAAATATTAAAAATAAAAATATTGTATGTATTTTATCCGGCGGTAATAATGATATTACCAGATATAATGAAATGTTGGAAAAAGCCGCTATTCATAAGAATTTAAAACATTATTTTATTTTAAATTTTATCCAAAAACCCGGTCAATTAAAATCATATGTTAATTTGATTTTAGATATTGATGATGATATTTTTAGATTCGAATATTTAAAAAAAAATAATAGAGAATTTGGCTCTATTCTTATTGGGATTGAAACTACTAATATTAATAATATTTTAAATAATATGGATTATTATAATTATAAATATAAAAAAATTGAAGAAAATGATATACTATATAATTATTTAATATAGATTATACTTCATTTTCACTTTTTGATATTACTATTTTTTCACTTTTTACTTTTTTTTTACTTTTTATTACTTTATTTGATGATTTATTTTGTTTATCTGTATTTATAAAATATAAATCCATTTTTACACCTACTTGATCTATTTTTTCCTTTAAATCACCTACTTGATCTATTTTTTCCTTTAAATTATTCATTTCCTCTGATATATTCATTTTATCTATTTTATCTGTTAAACTATTAACTTTATCATTTAAATTTTCTAAATAACTTATTATTTTGTTTATATCATCTTGTAATTGTGGCATATTTATAAATTTATATATTTATAAATTTGTATTGTTTATAAATATATATTATTTATAATTCAATTTTTATATTTATATATATTTTATGTTTAATATATTTATTTATTATTATTTTATTCTTCTAATAATTTAATTATTTTTTTATGATTGTATTTTATAGCATATAATAAAGCTGTAAAATAATTATTATCTTTTATTTTTTTATTTGCTTTTGAATTTATTAATAATTCTACCATATCATTATTACCACATATTGTTGACCATATTAATGGAGTCCTATTTAGATTATTTTTTATATTCACATCTGCATTACTTTCTAATAATATTTTTACTATTTTTAATTTATTCAAGGAAGAGGCATAGAATAAAGGGGTTCCATAATATTCTAATGATTTATCTAATTCTGTTGGTATTAAGTAAGAACATATTATTACTATAATATCATTCCAACCTTTTTTTTTATTTATATTCAAATTTTTCGCATACATTATTGCTTTTCTATTATTATCTCTTAAACATTTATTAATCCATTCTTTTATTTTTTCTATATTAGTATCTCTTATATATTTATATATATCTGGTATTTCTAATTGTGATGACATTTTATTATATTTATATATAAAATATATGAATATTTAATTTGTTAATTATTTTTTCATTTTTTATATTATATACTAATTTAAATGGAACTACGTAAAATTATGGATATTACAATTTTTATACTTATTATATTATTAATTATTTGGTTATTAATAATCTCACATTAATTATAATGCTAAATATTTAACCATGTAAAATTTACATCATTAGAATTTAACTATGTAAAATTTACATTGTTAGAAATGTTTATATTTTCAGGGGGACTTAGTCCTCCCATATTTTATTTTTTAATTTAGTCTAATTCGCCTTATATTTTATAGTAATGATATTTTAATATATTTTATAATTTTTTCATTGAGCAAATCACTTTGAGATTGTTTTAAAAACTCGGGGGTCGGGGAATTAGAAAAGACCATTAAACCTTTTTCATTTATATTAAATTATTTAATTAATATTAATATTTAAGATAATATATATTATCTTTAAAAAAAAAAAAAGGTTTAATCATATCAAAAAATGGTCTAAAAATTATAATATAAATTATTATGTTAATTATATTATATAATTAATAAATATTAATATAATAATATAAATTGAATATTTTATATTATAAAT
>MDTG01225620.1_pt1 | contig 15110 bp, 17 predicted proteins | sample 811421 | NCBI WGS metagenome assembly MDTG01 (sample SAMN05326645, study PRJNA326480) | marine metagenome | isolation source: seawater | place: Pacific Ocean: South East | collected 2011
GAAACGAGATTCGAACTCGCGACCCCAACCTTGGCAAGGTTGTGCTCTACCACTGAGCTATTCCCGCCTTGTGAGTGCGCATTATAGAGATCTGGCGATGACGGTCAAGGCTTGATTCAGAAAAATCTTCAGGGACTTACGAAACCAGCCAGGCCCGGCCGGCAGCGCCAACCTTGGCCGTCAGACGTCGATCGAGCCCTGCCCTCGTGTCAGGCGGGGCCAGGCCTGTTTGAGATACAAGACCATGGACCAGAGCGTGATGGCCGATGAGACAACCAGCAGAGCCACGCCAACGAAAAAGATCGTGCCGCGCTCGAACAGATCGAACAGCATGAGAAAGATCGCCAGCATCTGAACGGCCGTCTTGTACTTGCCGAGCGAACCGACCGCAACGATGCCGCGCTCGCCAAGCTCGGCCATCCATTCCCGAAGGGCCGAGACCGTAAGCTCACGGCCGACGATGATGGCCGCCGGAAGCGCGACGAAGAATTCCGGGGCCCGATACGTCAGCATCACGAGCACGCCGCAGACGATGAGCTTGTCGGCCACAGGATCGAGAAACGCACCGAAATCCGATGTCTGGTTCCAGCGCCGCGCCAGGTGCCCGTCGAGCCAGTCGGTGGCCAGGGCAATACCGAACAACACGGCCGCTACACTGTTGAACCCGGGCATGCGCACGAACAGAAGTCCCACGACGAAGGGAATCAACAGCAAACGGAACAGGGTCAACCAGGTCGGCAGATTCAAGGCGCGCCTCTTGTGATGAAGTGACCGACCCGCTCAGGCCGTATCGTGGAAATGATCATAAATACGCTGGGCCAGGGCTGCGCTGATCCCCTCGACCCGCGCAAGATCCGTAACGCCGGCACGCGAGACCTGCTTCGGCCCGCCAAAAGCCTTGAGTAGCGCCTTGCGGCGCTTGGGCCCCAGGCCCTCGATTTCATCGAGCATGGATGTGCTGCGCGCCTTGCCACGCTGCCCTCGATGCGCGGCAATAGCAAATCGGTGGGCCTCGTCGCGAATCTGCTGGATCAGATGCAGCGCCGGCGAGTCCGCCGGCAGTATGAGAGGCGCGTCCTGGCCCGGCAAGAACAACTGCTCGAGCCCCGGTTTTCGGGTCGAGCCTTTGGCCACGCCGAGCAGCTGAACACCCGCCACGCCGAGGCCATCGAGGACCTGTTCGGCCACGCCGAGCTGGCCCTTGCCCCCGTCGATCAACAGCAGATCGGGTAGTTTCGCCTCGCCGGCCTGCACCCGCTTGAATCGTCGTGTAAGCGCTTGGCGCATGGCGGCGTAGTCGTCACCGGGCTCTATATCGGTGATATTGAACCGTCGATATGCGGATTTGTTCGGCGCCCCGGCCTCGAAGACCACACACGAGGCCACCGTTTTCTCACCGCGGGTGTGACTGATATCGAAGCAGGCCATCTGCATCGGCGGCTCGGACAGATTCAGCGCATCGGCCAGTGCCGTCAGGCGTTTTTCGACCCCGGCGCGGCTGGCCAGCTGGGCCGACAGGGTCTGGGCCAGCGTGGCACGCGTGTTGTCGAGCCAGCGTCGCCGCTCGCCGCGCACATTGGTCTTGATGGCCACTTTCAGCTTGGCGCGGTTGGTCAGATTCTCGGCCAGCGACGTGTCTTCGCTGGGCAAGGGGTCAACCAGAAGCTCGGGCGGCACGGGGCGTTCCAGATAATACTGACTGATGAAGGCCGCCATGGCGTCCGCGATTTCAGTACCGGCCGGGGCCCTGGGAAAGAAACTGCGATGGCCCAGATTGATCCCGCCCCGCACGGTCACCACGACCATCGCCGCGACACCGCCATCGATGGCCCCGCAGATCAGATCGAAATCACTCTTGCCCCCCACGCTCTGGCTCTGGGCCTGCAGACGCCGCAGCGACGAGATCTTTTCGCGCAGACGTGTCGCGGTCTCGAAATCCAGGCGACCGGCGGCTGCCTCCATGTCGCCGACCAGCCGATCGATGAGCTTGTCGTTCTTGCCCTCGAGCAGGGACGCTGCATCGGCCACATCGCGGGCATAGTCCTCTTTGCTGATATAGCCCACGCACGGCGCGCTGCAGCGCTTGATCTGATACTGCAGGCACGGCCGCGAGCGATTCTCGAAGTAACTGTCCCGACAGTTGCGCAGCTGGAACAGGCGCATAAGCGTATCGGCCGTGTTCTTGACGGCCCCCGAGCTCGGAAACGGGCCGAAGTAGTGGCCTTTCTTTTTCTGTGCACCACGATGATAGACCACGCGCGGATAGTCGTTATCGCCGGTGATCAGCAGATACGGGTAGCTCTTGTCGTCGCGCAGAACGATGTTGTAGCGCGGCCGATGCTTCTTGATAAGCGTGGACTCGAGCAGCAACGCATCGTCTTCGGTATGCGTGATGGTGACCTCGATATTGGCCACCTGGTCGAGCATCGCCTCGGTCTTGGCGTTACCCGAGGCCCGCAGAAAATAGCTCGACACCCGTTTTTTGAGGTTTTTCGCCTTGCCGACATAGAGCACCTCGCCCTCGGCGTCATACATACGATAGACGCCCGGCCGGCTGGTCAGCTGGCGGACATAACGGTTCGGGTCGAAATCGCTGGGCTCGGTCATGGCTTGAAACTGTGTGCGTCACGCACACCAGACAAGAGCCGCGCCATCCGCGCGCGTTGGTTTCATGCAGGAAATCGTCGACGGGCTTGTGCAAACACCGCAGCGAATCCGTCACGGGTCAGACGCCGGGTGTTCAGGTTATAGCGGCTGCAATGGTACGAGTCGACCAGCACCCGCTGACGATCCAGGCGATGCACGCGGGCATGGACGAACCGATGATCCACAGGCCGCAGATTCAGAGCCGCGATCACCGCATCGTGTGCCAAACGCCCCAGGGCAATGATCACCCGCGGGGCGCGCAGCTCGGCACGTAAAAAACCATTACATGCACGCCGCTCACTCGCCGTGGGTCGGTTATTCGGCGGCAGGCACTTGACGGCATTGGTGATACGACAGTCGTGGAGCACCAGCCCATCACCCGGCCCGGTCGAAACCGGCTGATTGGCCCAACCGTAGGCATGCAGCATCTCGAAGAGCAACCCGCCGGAATCGTCACCGCTGAATGGACGCCCCGTCCGGTGCGCCCCGTGCAACCCAGGGGCCAGACCGACGACCAGCAACGCGGCATCGACCGGCCCCACGGCCGTGACCGAAGCACCGTGGTATGACGGATACGTCGCGCCTAGTTCATGCCGGAGAGCGACCAGACGCGGGCAGCGCCTGCAGCCGGCGGCCGGCGTGTCCGCGCGTCGCGGTCGCGGCGTATCAACGGGCACGTTTGCCTCAGAGCGACAGCTCACCGTCGGCCAGGACCACGCCGTCCAGGTCGGCATACAGCCAGTCGCCGGGCATGAAATTCACGCCGCCGAAACGAACCGGCACATCGCGCTCGCCCTGATTCTTCTTGAACGACTTCTTCGGATGGGTGTTCACGGCCTTCACGGCCACATCCATCTGGGAGATATCGGCCGAATCGCGGATACAGCCAAACACCAGAATGCCGGCCCACTCGTTGTCGATGGCCAGCTGTGCCAGGTTGTCGCCCAGCAGCGCACACCGCTCGGAGCCTCCGCCATCGATCACCAGCACCCGGCCTTCGCCGGGCTCTTCCAGGGCCAGGCGGACCAGCGAATTGTCCTCGAAGCATTTGACCGTGGACACGGGGCCGGCGAAATCCAGCCGCCCCCCGAAGTCCGTGAATACGGGATCCAGAATCTGCAGATCATCGCTGTACTTGTCGCAGAGATCGGTAACGGGAAGCATGCTTATCCTTTAACTGAGTGATCTATCGGGAAGTCGGTGCGGGCTCGCGCTTGCCGCGCGCCAGGCCCACCAGAGCCAAGAGTACAAGTACAGCGAACACGATCAGGCTCCAGCCCGGCAGGCTGATGCCGATGAAGCTGCCCTCGACCGTGGCACAGCTTGCGTCACCGCGCAGCACCGTGCCCACAACGTCGGACAGCGGCATGACCTGAACCAGATAGTTCAGCCCCGGCCCACAGGCCGGCACCTGATCGGCCGGCAGATGAATCAGCCAGACGTGGCGCGCCGCGATCGCGGCCCCGGCGGCGCCCGCCAGCATCGCCGACCCGGCATAGACCCGATGTCCGACGGCGCCCGGATCATGCAGCCAGCCCACGGCACTGATCGCCAAGACGCCGAACATCGCGATGCGCTGAAAGATACACAGCGGGCACGGCTCCAAGCCACCGATATATTCCAGGCCGAAGGCGAAGACAAGCGCGGCTAGGGCAGCCAGCGTCAGGACAGAGAACAACGAACGTGTGCGCATAGCCCGGAATCGTTGCACAACCGACCGAGCACGACAATCGATCGCCTCGAGCAGGTCATGACATGCCGGTATTCGGCGATCGATACGTTATGCTGCGCCGTTCGAGCGGCCTCGCGAGCCGCGTTTTTGCATTGCCTCGTGTGTTGCGCCGGTCAGGCGCCATGCGATGACTCATTTCCTGCCTGGAACCCCTGATTTGATCGACAATTCTTCCGACGATGTCGCCAACGTGCATCGTCACGGCCCGCTGCAATTGGCCGGGCGCGTTTTTTATCCGGTCGTCGTCTTCATTCTGGCGGTGGTCGCGGCCACCATGCTCTACCCCGAGCGCTCCGCCGCGTTGTTCGATACCCTGCTCAGCGGCGCCGTCCACTATTTCGGCTGGTACTACATCTTCATCTGTGCCGCCTTCATCGGTTTTTGTATCTGGGTCGGTTTCTCCCGGTTCGGCACGCTGCGCCTCGGCCCCGACGATTCACGGCCGGATTTTTCGCGCCTGTCCTGGTATACGATGCTGTTCTCGGCCGGGATCGGTATCGGCGTCATCTTCTACGGCACGGCCGAGCCGGTCGCGCATTTTCATAACGCGCCGCGCGAGTTCACCTCGGAGACGGTGGCGGCCGCGCGTTATGCGGTACACCTGACATGGATGGAATGGGGCGCATGTGCGTTCGCCATCTATATCGTCGTCGGCCTGGCGCTCGGGTTTGCGACCCATCGCCGCGGCCGGCCGTTGACGATCCGCTGGGGCCTGGAGCCGTTGTTCGGACGCTGGGTACACGGCTGGGTCGGGGATCTCATCGATATCGTGGCCATGATCGGCACTGTGTTCGGGCTGGCGACGACGCTCGGCCTGGGCGTGATGCAGATCAATACCGGGCTGGATTATCTGGGCCTGTTCGATGCCTCGCTGGATCTGCGGATCACGCTGATCGCGCTGATCAGCCTGGCGGCGGGCGTGTCAGTGCTGACCGGGCTGTCGCGCGGGATCAAATGGTTGTCCAATCTGAATATCCTGTTGGCGATCGTGCTGCTGATCTGGGTGCTGACACTCGGCCCCACGTTGTTCATCCTGAAAGGCATCACGGCCTCGATCGGCTATTACTTGACGCATATTCTGCAATCGTCGTTCGAGACCGATTTCGCACAGGACAGCGATCAGTGGCAGTCCTACTGGACCGTTTTCTTCTGGGCCTGGTGGATTGCCTGGGGCCCGTTCGTGGGCACATTCCTGGCACGGATCTCGCGCGGACGCACGGTGCGCGAATTCACGCTCGGCGTGCTGACGATACCGACCATCGGCATCTGTATCTGGTTCGGCACCATGGGCTGGGCCGCGCTCGAGCGCGAAATGTTCGGTATCGGCGGCCTGGGCGATGTTGCGGCACAGCAGGTGATCTTCGAGTATCTGGCTGCCCTGCCCCTGTCGTTCTACAGTTCGTTGCTGGCGATCGTGCTGATCGTGACATTCTTCGTGACTTCGGCCGATTCGGGCGCCTTCGTACTGGCCGTCCTGTCCACTGGGGGACTGACCCGCCCGCCGGCCGCCACGCGGGCGTTCTGGGTCATCCTGCAGGGGCTGGTCAGTATCGGGCTCGCGCTGGCGGGCGGGCTATCGGCGTTGCAGGCGGCCTCTCTCGTCGGCGGATTGCCGTTTTCGGTGGTGATGATTCTGATGTGTGTGGCCGTGGTCAAAAGCATGCAGGCCGATCTGGCGGCTCGCCCGTCGGCCTAGGGCGTGTCGTCATGGGATAACGCGGCGCAGCGGTGGCCAGGCCGCGGCAAGACCAGGCATTGCGAGCGTCGCGTGTTCGTTCCAAGTGAGCGAGCCCCTAAAAATCAACTATGGCGCAGGATTGTCGGGCCTTGACCTGGTGCGCCACGCTCGGCGGCCTCGCGCCTTGCCTGACACGCCCGGCGCGGGCAATGCGACGTCATATCTCATGACGACACGCCCTGGCGGCTCCAACGCTTCAAACAACCACGACTGTGGCATCGTGGCCATTGTCACTTTTCATAACGAGATCAAGCAGATGCTCAAGCTCTATTATCACCCGTCGCCCAATCCGGCCAAGATCGCGCTCTATCTGGAAGAAGCCGGTCTGGACTATGAAATGATTCCGGTCGATACCCGCAAGGGCGAGCAGCACGACGCGGCGTTCAAGAAGATCAATCCCAATGCCAAGACCCCGGCCCTGATCGATGCAGACACCGGGGCCACGGTCTTCGACAGCACCGCGATCCTGTTGTACCTGGCCGACAAGACCGGCCAGTTCGCCCTGCCTGCAGACCCGCAGGTCAAGGCACAGGCCCTGTCCTGGCTGATGTTCATCGCCACCGGCATCGGGCCCTATTCGGGCCAGTGCGTGCACTTTCGTCATTTCGCCCCGGCCGGTAACGATTACGCCCTCAATCGTTACGATTACGAGGCCAAACGCCACTGGCAGCTGATCGACGATCATCTGGCCGAGCACGCTTACATGGCCGGCGAACAGTATGGCCTGGTCGACATTGCCCTGTGGGGCTGGTGCGCGCCGCTGCCCTTCATCATGGGCAACGACGATGCCTGGTCGAGCTATCCGAACATCAAGCGCCTGTTCGACGAGATCAATGCCCGTCCGGCCGCTGAACGCGCCCAGGCCGTCAAGGCCCAGCACGCCTTCAAGAGCGAAATGGACGACGACGCCCGGAAACAGATGTTCCCGCAGAACTATTGAACGGTTCTGGAAACCGCCGGGCCGGCCGCCGTGCCGGCCCGACTTACGGGTCTTTTGAGGTATCGCGAATGCTGCGCACCGCCGGTATCGCATAAGCGATCGCCGCGACGATGCCCACCGACCCGAATAACAACTCGGCGTCCGGCCATAGCACCGCGAGCATCAAACTGAGCATGGCCACGAACAGCGCACCCGCGCGCTGAATTCGCCCCTTCTCGCCGAGACGCAGGGCAATCAGCAACGCGCCGAGCGCACAGGCCGCACCCGCTGTCAGTAAATTGAGCAGCATCGCATCTCGTCCTCTCGCGCCGATCGAATGGGCATCGAGCGCCTGGCGGCCGACGCTCGATTCATGTCACCACCCCGCCATCGGCCGCACTGGTCTGCTCGAAGCGGCCCTCCAGAATCACAGCGGCCAGGCGATCGGCAGCGCGCACCACATCGATATAGCGCGTATAGAGGGGCACAAATCCGAAACGCAGAATATCCGGCGCGCGCATGTCGCCCACCACGCCATCGGCGATCAAGGTTTGCATGACACCGTGGGCCGCCGGGTGACGATAGGCGATCTGACTGCCCCGTCGGCCCGGATCACGCGGGCTGGCCAGCGTCAACATCGGTGCCGCATCACTCGTGGCCACCGCCTCGACGAACAAGACGCCCAGAGCGCGCGATTTCCGGCGGACATCGCACAGATCGATATCGCGCCAGATGGACAGGGCGGCCTCCAGACACCGCATGCCCAGAACCCCCGGCGTACCGGTCAGAAACGCGCCGATGCCGGCTCGACTCTCGAAGCCCGGGCTGAAGTCAAACGGTGCGGCGTGGGCGAACCAGCCCGTCAGCGGCTGCTCGATATCGGCTTGATGCACAGGCGCGGCGTAGATAAACGCCGGCGCGCCGGGCCCGCCGTTCAAGTATTTGTAGCCACAGCCGATCGCAAAATCGACGTTGCACCCGGCGACATCGAGGTCGATGGCCCCGGCCGAATGGGCCAGGTCCCAGACAATCAGCGCACCGGCGGCGTGAGCGGCCTTCGTGAGCTTGGCCATGTCGTGCATGGCGCCGGTGCGGTAGTCGACATGTGTGAGCATGAGCACCGCCACGTCATCATCCAGCGCTGACTCGATCGCCGCATCGGGTGCCAGCCACTGCACGTGATGGTTCGGGCCCGCACGCCGTGCGGCCTGGTCGGCGATGTACAGATCGGTCGGGAAATTATCGCGCTCGGCGACGATCCGATGCCGGCCGGGCCGCTGGGCAAGTGCGGCGCCCAGCACCTTGTAGAGATTGATGCTCGTACTGTCGCAGCAAATCACATCTTCGGGCTTCGCACCAATCAAGGGCGCAATCATCGCGCCCACCCGATACGGCAGGCCGATCCAGTCGGCCGTGTTCCAGGAACCGATCAGCCCGTCGGCCCACTCTGTATCGATCGTCGCTGAAACCGCATCACGCGCGGCATGCGTCAATGGTCCGAGCGAATTGCCATCGAGATAGATCGTGTCCGTCGGCAGATCGAAGGCCGCGCGATAGCCGCCCAGAGCATCGGTTGAATCGGCGGCGGCCGCGCGCGAAAACAAGTCGTCGGCAATGTGTGCTGTCATCAACGGCGCTCCACCGGGCCGAACCAGTCTTCGGTCGTCAACGCATAACGCTCATGATCACGCCATGCGCCGTTGATCCGCAGATAGCGCGGCGAAAAGCCTTCCAGCCGGAAGCCCAGCGACTGCACCAGACGCTTGGAGGGCTGATTGCCCGGCTGCACGTTGGCCTCCAGACGATGCAGCCGATATTGCGTGAAGGCCAGTTCGATAACACCAGCCAGCACTCGAGACATAAACCCACGCCCGGCGTAGGGTCGAAACACGAAATAGGCCAGGTAAGCCGATTCCAGCGCACCATAAACGATCTCGTTGAGATGCACTGCCCCGATCAGGCCACCGTTGGCCGTATCCACCGCCACGTGGCTGGCCTGCGAGGGCTGGCCGTAGCGCTTGAGATGCACACGAAATGAAGCCGTCGAGCACGGCGGTGCGATCCACGGATGATGCAGATCCCGGCTGGCACGAGCGCTCGCGATGAACGCGGCTTCATGACGTGCAGCCAACGATTCGAGCCTGAACATAGCGTGCCCGGTTACCTAAACCTTCGAGTGTAGCGATGAGATTGACCGCCTGCGGCCGATCTGGAAAGCTCACCCCCCTTTTTACTCCTCATAGGCAGCCGATATCGTGCCCAGCGACCCACAAGGCCCCCTCGCCGACAAACTACTGGCTCCGGAAACGTTTCCCAAGGTTCTCGAAGACAGCAAGAAACTCGTGGCCGAGGAAATAGAGAAAAAGAATATTGCACTGCGCACCGCGTTCAACATGGTGCGTCGTGCCAAGCCCGATCTGATCGATCGCGCCATGAATGCGCTGTTGCCCGAGTTCGTCAGTGCCCTGGAGCCGTTCTATGCCGATGCCCAGGCCAAGCCGGGCGCCAGTTTTCGCGAGCACCTGATCGACAACAAGGACGCGGCCGCCAGCGCCTTGCTGAGTGTGAGCGACCGACGCGTGAAAGATGCCGACAACAAGATCGTGCAATCCGGTTATCAAAAACTGCGTGGACGCGCGCACAAGGAAGTGATGGCCGCGATGCCCGGCGTGGCCGACGTGATGTCGCGTTACGCCTGAGCCGTATGGCCAAGCCGCGGGCGGGTTCGCCTCAACGCCGTGGCCCACGGGTCAGCGGTGTGGCGTTCGGGCGCGTGAACCAGCTCGCGGCGGGCTCACGAAACACGATATAGAAGCCGGTGATGGCTGCGCCCGCCTGGCCGGCCGTCGATATCGCCAGTAGCGGTATCCGCGTGGCGTACGGCAGCACAAGAACCAATCCCGGGGCGATTGCGACCAGAAACAGCGCAAACAGAGCGCCGCGGGCCCACGAGGCGCCCTGCCACAGATAGACGATCAGCAGCGCCATCACGGAATAGGTCGCAGCAAAGGCAAAGATCGTGAAACCGTGGCCGCCGGCACTGGGGGCCAGTGACAGGCTGCGCACCAGCTTCACGGCACCTAACACCCACACGGCGGTGAAAAGAGCAGTGGCCAGACGTACGGCCGGCGGCTTGTTCGACATTGCTTTCCTCGCTTGCCACAGTGCGTGTCGACCGCTGGACGGCGGCCTACACGCACCCGACTTACTGCTTGATACCACCCTGAGTCAGGTCGGCCGGATCAAGCAGGCGGTCCAGCTCGGCCTCGGACAGATCGGTCTGCTCCATGGCCAGCTCCTTGACGGGACGGCCTTCCTTGTAAGCCTGCTTGGCGATGGCTGCGCCCTTGTCATAGCCGATGACCGCGTTGAGCGCGGTGACCAGAATCGGGTTCTTCGACAGCGCCTCGGACAGATTGTCCTCGTTGACCGTGAAACCGGCGATGGCCTTGTCGGCCAGAACACGGGCGGTATTGGTCAACAGCTCGATCGATTGCAGCAGGTTGTAGGCCACGACCGGCAGCATCACGTTGAGCTGGAAATTGCCGGCCTGGCCGGACACCGTGATCGTCGTGTGATTCCCCATGACCTGGGCAGCCACCATGGCCGCGGCTTCGGGGATAACCGGATTGACCTTGCCCGGCATGATCGAGGAACCGGGCTGAAGTGCAGGCAGCTGAATCTCGCCCAGGCCGGCCAGTGGCCCCGAATTCATCCAGCGCAGATCGTTGGCGATCTTCATGATCGAAACCGCCACGGTGTTCAACTGGCCGGAAAGCTCGACGGCCGTGTCCTGGCTGGACAGGCTCTCGAAATAATTCTCGCTGGTGTGAAACTCGCAGGCGCTGGCTGTGCTGATGGCCTTGGCGAAACGCGTGCCGAATTCCGGATGAGCGTTGATGCCCGTGCCCACGGCCGTGCCGCCCTGCGCAAGCGCACGAGTGCGCGTGAGCGCGGATTCGATCCGGGCGATGTTGGCATCGATCTGTGCAGCCCAGCCCCCGAGTTCCTGATCGAAGCGCACCGGCATGGCATCCATCAGATGGGTACGCCCGGTCTTGACCACCTCCGACAGCTCGCTGGCCTTGTTGAGCAGCGTATCGCGCAGATGACGCAACGCCGGCAGCAGATGCTTTTCCGATTCCAGCGTGGCTGCCACGTGAATGGCCGTCGGGATCGTGTCGTTGGACGACTGGCCCATGTTGACGTGGTCGTTCGGGTGCACGGTCTGGCCGGCGGTCTCGCTGGCCACATGCGCGATCACCTCGTTGGTGTTCATGTTGGTCGAGGTGCCCGAGCCGGTCTGGAAGACATCGACCGGGAAATGCGCATCAAAGTCGCCGGCGGCCACGCGTTTGCCGGCATCGATGATCGCCTGGGCGATCGCGTCGTCCATGAGCCCCAGATCACGGTTGACCTCGGCCGCGCTGGCCTTGATCAGGCCGAGTGCGTTGATCATGGCCCGCGGCGCACGCAGGTCGGAGATCGGAAAATTATCGACCGCACGCTGGGACTGGGCGCCCCAGAGCGCGTCCTGGGGCACGCGCAGCTCGCCCATGCTGTCTTTTTCGATACGGTAATTCTGGTCGGCGGCCATCAGTGTCTTTCTCCTGTACGCAAGCGATTGACGCGGCCGATCGTCGATCTCGGGGACGACGACGCCGGTCGTTCACGACGCCGCGGGCGACGGGCCCGGGACATTTTTGTAGAATCCGCGATTCTATCACCGCCCACCCGCGATGCGTTTTCATGGCTCTGCAACTCACAGCACTCACGGCGATTTCCCCGATCGATGGCCGCTACGGCAAGAAAACAGCCGATCTGCGATCGATCTGTAGCGAATACGGGCTGATCAGGTATCGCCTGATCGTCGAGATCCGCTGGTTTCAGGCCTTGGCCAACGAGCCGGCCATTCCCGAGATCACGCCCATGTCGCAGGCGGCCGACGATTATCTGGAATCCATCATCGAGGACTTCGACGAGGGCGAGGCCGAGGCGGTCAAGACCATCGAGCGCACGACCAATCACGACGTCAAGGCCGTCGAATATTATCTGCGCGACAAGATCGAGCATTTCGACGAGATCGCCCACGTCAATCAGTTCATTCACTTCGCCTGCACGTCGGAAGACATCAATAACCTGGCCTATGCCCAGATGCTGCGCGATGCGCGCGACCGGTGCGTTCTGCCCCGTCTGGATCAGGTCATCGAGGCCCTGGCCACGATGGCCGACATCTACGGCGACTACGCCATGCTTTCGCGTACCCACGGCCAGGCCGCTTCACCGACGACGCTGGGCAAGGAAATGGCCGTATTCGTCCAGCGCCTGCGGCGCCAGCGCACAGCACTTGCCGCGATGCCCATGCTCGGCAAGATGAACGGCGCCGTCGGCAACTACAATGCGCACCTGGCGGCCTATCCGGAGGCCGACTGGCCGACCATCACACAGGCGTTCATCGCCGGGCTGGATCTGACCGAAAGCCCGGCGACGACCCAGATCGAGCCGCACGATTATGTGGCCGAATTCTTTCATGGGTTGATGCGCACCAACACTATCCTCATCGACCTGGCGCGGGACGTATGGGGCTATATATCGCTGGGTTATTTCCGCCAGGCCACCGTCGAGGGCGAAGTCGGCTCATCGACCATGCCGCACAAGGTCAATCCGATCGATTTCGAGAACGCGGAGGGCAACCTGGGCATCGCCAACGCGCTGATGGACCATCTGGCGGCCAAGCTGCCGATCTCGCGCTGGCAGCGCGATCTGACCGATTCCACCGTGCTGCGCAATCTGGGTGTGGGCGTGGCCCATTCCACGCTGTCCTACGACGCCCTGCTGCGCGGTCTGGGCAAGCTGGAGGCCAACGCGGAGCGCCTGAATGCCGATCTGGAGAACAACTGGATCGTGCTGGCCGAGGCGATTCAGACCGTCATGCGCGTACGCGGCATCGACCAGGCTTATGAACAGCTCAAGACGCTGACCCGTGGCAAACAGGTCGATGCCGACTCGATGAATGCCTTCATCGATACCCTGGCGCTGCCTGAAGACGACAAGACCCGGCTGAAAGCCATGCAGCCCGGCGATTATGTCGGCAACGCCCCGGCCCAGGCCCAGCGCGCGGCTGACGCCGTACAAGACTGATCCAGCACCGACTCAAGGATTCCTTTGGACGTACTCGACGCCATTCGCGCCCGTCGCTCGGTGCGCAAGTTCGATCCCGATCACCGCATGCGCGAAGACGAGATCGAAACGCTGCTCAGGCACACCCTGCTCTCGCCCACGGCCTTCAATATCCAGAACTGGCGCTTCGTGGCGGTCGAGGATGCCGAGATCCGCGCCGAGATCCAGAAAGCGGCCTGGGGCCAGAGTCAGGTCACCGAGTGCTCGTTGCTGCTCGTGCTCTGCATGGATCTGAAAAGCTGGGACAAATCACCCGAACGCTACTGGGTGAACGCGCCGGCGCATGTTTCGGATTCCATGGTGCGCAACATCCGGCATTTCTATCGCGACGATGACCTGCTGCAACGCGATGAAGGCATGCGCTCCTGCGGCATGGCCGCCCAGACAGCCATGCTGGCCGCCGTGGGCATGGGCTATGACTCGTGCCCGATGGACGGCTTTGATTTCAAGCGCGTGGGCCACTTGATCAACCTGCCGCCCGATCATCGAATCTGTCTGATGCTCTGCATCGGCAAACCACTGGCCGCCGCGCATCCACGGGCCGGCCAGCTCGATCTGTCCGAGGTCTTTCTGCGCGACGGCTTTGCCGAGCGATAAGCAGAACGCGCCCCCGATCAACTCTTGCCCATGGCCTCATTCATCGGGGGCGATGGTCTCCAGCGCACGGATGCGCTCGCGTACCGTTTCCGGAATCCGCATGCTGGTCTGGGCGCCATAGTCGAACCAGACGACCACGTTGGCATAGACGGCGACCACGTCGTCCGTGCCGGCCAGGAACAGACACTGCTCGATATCCAGGCTTGAACGCCCGATGCGCTTGACCCGTGTACCGATCTCGACATCGGCCGGAAACCGCAGCTGCGCACGAAAACTGCACTGCAGGTCCGCCAGAATCGGGCCGTCGCTGGTCTGATGATCCGCGTCTTCGCTGATCCCGTGGATATAGTCGATACGCCCGTCCTCCGAATACCGGAAATAGACCGCGTTATTGACATGCCCGAGGCTGTCCATCTCGCCCCACTTGACCTTGATCGGCGTCAGATGCGCGTAATCCGCGCGATTTGGCTCGTACATCGGCTGTTGATCTCCCTGCATCCTTGTTCCATACGCCGGCGTATTGACACGTCAGCAATGCGCAAAGATTATACGTGGACGAGCCGATTTCGAAGCCTTCATGCCAAGCGAGACCAAAAACGCACTTTCTGCCGATGACTGGGCCGAAGCCGCACTGGCCGCGATTGCGCAGCACGGTATCGAAGGCGTGGCCATCGAGCCATTGGCGCGCGAGTTGAGTGTGACCAAGGGGAGTTTCTACTGGCATTTCGCCAATCGCGACGCCCTGCTCAAGGCCGCGCTGGATCGATGGGAGGCCCGCGAGACCGACGACGTTCTGGCACGCGTGGCCCAGGAGACCGACCCTAAACTGCGTATTCAGCGCCTGATCACCGAGGTCAACACATCCAAGCGTGCCAGCCGCATCTATACCGCGCTTTCAAGCGCCTCCAAGCCGGCGCTGGTGCGTGAATACGTCGAGCGTGTGTCGCGCCGGCGGCTGGATTTCATCATCGACTGCTACGCCGGGCTCGGCATGCACCTGGACGCAGCCCGACGCTGGGCCTTGCAGACCTACTCGGTGTTTCTGGGCTCGTTGCAGATCCGGCGTGATCTGCCCGATGAATGGCCGGCCTCGGATGACCCGGCCTTTGCCGAATACATGCGTTTTCTGATGGTCAACCTGTTACCGCCGGAAGCACGTCCGGTCGGCCAGGACATAAGTTATCAACGTGTTGCGCGCACCGGCACGTCGTAATCGCCTTATCACTCGAAGGAGGACGCCATGAGTGTCTTGTTGAGTATCGTGATCGCCCTGGCCGCGATCTGGTTCATGGCCTACA
>MDTG01323581.1_pt1 | contig 15109 bp, 12 predicted proteins | sample 811421 | NCBI WGS metagenome assembly MDTG01 (sample SAMN05326645, study PRJNA326480) | marine metagenome | isolation source: seawater | place: Pacific Ocean: South East | collected 2011
GACGCTGACCTCCTGTCATACTCCTGCGACCGGCCGGGGCCGAAGGAGTTTTCCCGCAACGCGCGGGAGAGAGAAGACTTCCTATCTGAGGAAGTCGAGAAGACTGAGTTGCTGCGTGCGACTGATCGTTGCCATGCTCGCCTGCAGTTGTTGTTCGAGGAGGGCGAACTTCGTCGCCGCTTCAGCAAAGTCCAGATCCCGTACATTGGACCTGAGCGCTTGATCCTGGACCGAACGGTCCTCCTCACGAGCCAGTGAATCCATGATTCGTCGGCTTCGGACTCCGACCTCCGCTCGAGCCTCGGCGGCTCTCAAGGTGTCGTCATCCAATTGTTCTGTTGCAAATGCGATGCCTGACTCGTCATTCGCCAAAAGAGCGTCCCTGAGCTGTATCAAGTGCGAGAGAAGGCCGTCTGAGGCAACTTGTGCCTGATCCGTACCGGCAAGAATCGCACCATCACCGGTGCCGAGAATGCCCAGATCCTGGGCCGCGGTGCTGTTGTTCAGACGCGAGACGGACAATTCCCCCGCTCCGCCGCTGTTGTCGACCAGGATGATTCCGTTGCCATCGAGGTTGAGACGGGCGTCGAATCCGGTGGGCACCGTGAGCCCCGCCGCGGTCGCTGCATCATTGATGGTGGCCAGGACGTCGTTCACCGTGATCGCGCCGGAGATGTCGACCCCGAAAGCCGTTCCGTCGGTGAGCGTGATCTCGAAATCCATGTCCAGCTGTGGATCGGGAAGTCCGGTGACCGGGTCGAATCCTCCGCTCACGGACCCCACACCTCGACCACCATTGAAGTCGGCCAGCTCGGTGAGACCACTGAATGTCCGAACACCGAGTTCGGTCGCGGTCTGTCCGCCACCCACCTCCGAGATGGACATCGAGGCACCTGAAAGCTCATTTCGGAAATTGAGTCTCTGGCCGTCGTCATCCAATTCGACACGGACGCCGATGTCGAGAGACTCGATCCTGTTCTGAAGTTCACCGATCGTGGTCACATCGGAAAGATCGACCTCACGGATCTGCCCGGCATTCTGGATACGGATCGTTCCCATTGGAAACGAGACACCCGGAAGGTCAGTGATCGCGGTCTGTTCGGTCAGCTTGGGATCGAGATCGAGTCCGGAACGAGTCAACCCCGGAATGAACGTGCTGTCGATGCCGAGATCCGCAACCATGTTTCCGGTGTCGGTATCGGAAAAGGTGATTGGTCCGAGGTTCGGAGTGATGGCGATCGCACCTCCCTGAATGGACACTGACGCGAACACATCGACGCTCTTGATCGCGAGCTGCAGGGTGTTGACGACGTCGCCGACGGTGTTGGCGTCACTGAGATCGACCGTCAGTTCGGTGCCATTCACATCCACGATGATGGAGGACGTCTCGATTCCGAGCGAACGTGCGCCGCCGACATCCTCCAGAAGGGTGTCGGCGTTCAGATTCGGATCAAGGTCCTGCAGCCCGCGCATTCTGGAACTCATCGCACCAAGGGCATCCTCAGCGGAAACGGTGATGCCGATTCCCGAGCTCATGCCCAGATCAGTCTGCATGGAGTCGCCGAAGCCCGTGTACCGGTAGAAGCCATACATCTCGGACATCGGCCCCTGGGAAATCGCCTCCCCACCGAAGAAGTGGATGCCGCCCTGCTCACGATTCGTGATATCGACCAGGGATTGAAGAATCGAATCGATCACCTGGGCTTGATTCGCACGGGTTTCGGAATCCGATCCCACGCCGATCTGGGACAGTCCGATGCCTTTCGCCTCGAGGATGAGATCATTGATGTCCCCGAGAGACTGGTCGATGGTGGCAAGCATCGAATCGGCCTGCTGCAGGTTACGAAGGTGCTGCGAACGTCGTTCCAGAGCGAAATCAAGTGACCCGATGGTCGCTGATGCCACGGGATCGATCGACGGCCTGAGAACCCTGACACCGGTCGCGAGCTGGGACTGAAGATCGAGAAGACTCATGTTCGTGCGCGTCAGATTGCCCAGCATCATCCGACTGGAAAGAAGATTGGGCACGCGCGCGATTGAACTTGGAATCGTGGACATGATGAAGACCCTTCGAACTGATCAGACGATCGCCAACAGAGACTGAAGAGTCTCGTCGATGATGCTGAGATAACGGGCGGCTGCCTGGAATTGACGCTGGTAACTGAGAAGATCGATCGCTTCCTCATCGAGAGAGACGCCACTCACCGCGGCGTTCTGCGCATCGAGACTGTCACGAACGAGAGATGTTCCTTGAAGCCTGGTGTTCGCCGCGTCCGTTCGGACCGCGAGGTCGTTCACGCCGGCCTGCCAGTACTCCTGAAGACTTCGACCTGAGAGGGATTCAAGACTCATCTCACGAAGCTGAACCATGGCGAGTGCGCCTGAATTCGACCCTTCGACGAAGTCTCCGCCGGTCGCGAGCAACGAAGGCTGTCCCGAAAGCGATTCACTCACGGAGATGTCGACCGCACTTGTTCCCTGGAAGAAGGAATTGATGCCGAGTGCGGCGAGCGCACCACTCGAATCCTCGCCGAATCCGATCTCACTTCCAGCAGGCGCGGTGATCGTGAGCCTGCCATCGCCGCCCACCGAGGCGGTCACTCCCGTTCCGGACATCGTCGCATTGATCTCATTGCGCAGATCATCCAGCGACATGGTTGCGGGATCGATCTGAATGAGATGACTGGAATCCGTGCCGGTCTCGGTGTTGGTCACGGTGATGAGGAAGCTGCCGTTCTCGACGGGGAATTGAACACCGGACCCGAGAGCACCGAGGGCAATGGTGGGATCCTCGACCGGGTAGAGCCCGACAGCTGAAGACCACCCCGAGGACCCCTGTCCCTGGGAATGGATTCGATTGACCTGGTAGATCAGTTCGCTCGCGAAGGTGTCCAGCTGTTCGATGGCCGGCTCGATCGTCTCGGCTCTCTGACGGAGGAGTCCACCGATGGCTCCGCTCGAAATGTCGAGGTCGCTCCCGTCGGCCTTGACGCGGATCGTGACCTCCATCGCTCCGTTCTTCTCTTCGGTACGCATGGTGATGCCGCGCGATTCACCGGCGATGACCACAGGCATCGAACCGACGAGAACATCGACCGAACCATTGGCCTGATCGATCGTGGTCACGTCGATCATCTCGGAAAGTTCGTCGACGAGCGAGTCGCGCTGATCCCTCAAGGAGTTGGCCTGTCCCGCACCACCTTCGGTCTCGGCGATCTGGACGTTCAACTCGGCGATCTGGTCGAGAATTGCATCAGCACGCTCGACGGAGACCGAAAGCCCCCTGTCAGCCTCCTCGCGGAGGATGTTGTAATCCTCACGGAGCTGCCGGATGCCACCAGCCAGGCTTTCACCTTGCTGGAGAACGAGCGATTTCATGCCACTATCGTTCGGATTGTTGGCCAGCTCGGACCAGCTGTTGAAGAACGCCGAAAGTTCGGAGGAGATGTCCGAGTCACTCAGTTCACCCTGCAGCATCTCGATCGAGGAGAGGAAGCTCTGATCGATCGCGGCACCGGCCTGTTCGCCGATCGCCGACCGGAGACGTGCCTGAAGAGCGACGTCGATCTGGCGTGTGATCGAACCGATCTGAACACCCGTCCCGACGAACCGACCGCCCCCGATGCTTTCCGGGCTTCCGGGAAGAATTCCGATTCGCTGGCGGTGATAGCCCGGCGTGGCGGCGTTCGCCATGTTGTTGCCGGCCACACCAAGTGCTGCCTGCGAGGCGAGAATGGCCGACTGTCCGACCTGTAATGCTCCATTGAGACTCATGGCTTCAGCTCCTGATGTCGATCGCGGAATGACGCGGGGGGCCGCTGACGATTCTTCCGGTGCGTTCGTAGATTCCAGAGCGGCTGAGTCCCTGCTCGACGGACTGGACGATTCCCTGCATGTGACGAGCAAGCCCTTCGGCGGCGGTTCGCACGACCCGGCTTGCCGCCCTGGTCTTGGCGATCAGCTGACGAAGTTCATCGGCAACGGTGACGAGTCGACCGCGCCTGGCTCCGGAGTGCTCGATCAGATCGGAAAGAGCCGGCGAGGATTTCGTGGCGATCCCGATCTCGGATGCGATGGCGGAGACGAGTTCGACGCGACGATGATCGATCACACGGATCTTTTCGAGCAACGTCCGCTCCTCGGTGGACAAGGCCACCAGAGTTTCAACGTCCGCCTCGCGAAGCGATTCGCGCTGACCATCGACGATTTCATCGATGCGTCGGTAGTGGGCGCACTGCTCGTCGAGCAGCTGCTCGAGCCGGCGAAAACCCTCTGACAGAACCTCACTGACGGAATTCGCGGTCATGCGACCACCTCTCTTTGCGGGACGATGCGACGAAGCATGTAGCGTTCGACTGATTCAACCATTGGGAACCGATCGGGGCGGGACATCGAGTCGGCGACGGCACGGTCGTAGATGGGGCCGAACCGCTTCTCGGCGTCGGTCGTTCCAAATGGAGCGGCTGCCTGATTGTTCTCTCTGATCTTGGCCAGAATGGGCGTAATGAAAGCCTCGGCGACCAGTTTCCGGGATTCCTCTCGGATGGTCTCGACCTGCTTCTCACCGGATTCAGTGGCAGAGAAACGAGCCACCAAGTCGGCGAAGCTCTCGGGCGGCTGATTCGCACCACCCATGACTGACGTGAGCTCGGAGGGTGCGGCTCCCAGAACGGGAAGATCGGCTGACGGCATCGAAATCATTCGACCACCTCCCAGACATCGACGTTCAACAGCGATCCGCTCAACCGAAGACTGACGATCACATCGATCTGCTTGGCGACGGGAACCTGAAGCTTGCGCATCTGATCCACCAATTCGCGAAGGCGCGCATCACCGGCTTCTCCCGCCTGAGTGGCGATTCCCACCGATGAATCCGTGGTCACGAGCGGATCGAAGGCATTGGGCTCCGGAACAGGCTGGATGGTCACGTGCTCGAGACCTTCGACGGACACCAGGGTCGGAAGAAACCGAACCCCTGCACCCACGACGACCAGACCCTTCACGCGATCGAGAAAGACCGTGTTTGCATTGCGCGTGACGAGTCGCTCGTCGATGCGGACCTGCTCGACCTGGCTCATGAAGTCGATCCGCTTGCCGACATCATCGACGCTTTCAGGAAAGTGAACGATCACTCGACCGTCGGCTCGCACGGAAGCCTTCACTCTTTCGAATTCGAACTGCTCCTCGATGGCGTTCACGATCTCACGTGCCGCGACTCCGGAAGCAGCCCAAGGACCATGCAGCCGGAACGTGAAGCAGATCGAGCCATCGACCGGATCGATCGTGAACATGTCCTGCTGCTTGAAGGGTTCGATGATTTCGACGCGAGCGGCGTCCATCAGACCGGTCCGTACGGGATTGGGAAGGACCGATGGAATGGGAGCACCCACGACGGTCGCCAGAATCGGGGCATCCACATTGGTGAATCCAGGCGGCTTCAGGATGGCGTAGTCGAGTCGGCCACCAGCCAGACTCTCCGCATCGAAAGCACTGGTGATCGAGATGTCCAGATCGTCGCCAAGACCCGCGGTGTAGGGCACGTCCGAGGTGACGATGACGACGGCGAAACTCTTCTGACGGCTCAGGGAAAGCTGATCGAGCCCGGGAACATCCAGGTTCTGAAGCAGAGTCATGTAGCTTTCAGCCAGGGAAGGAGACTTTGAGAAGTCATCCCCAGTGCCGTTCAAGCCGCTCACGACGCCGTAACCGATGAGCTTGTCACCAGTTCCATCCCGGTTGACCACGTCTGTCAGGGAACCGATCGAGATGCCGCTTCGCGCAGATTGTGCGCACGCGGCTGAATCGAGTCCCCCCAAAGTGGCGACGAGAAGAGTTGAAAGAAGCAAATTATGCCGGAACACGTCGGACCTCCTGTCCTTCTGGTGTGATTCAGAGGACTTCATGCAAGTGCCGGGCCAACCTTGAGGCGTTCTCCCCCAGATTTCGATGTCCGGGCTTAGAATCGTGGAATGAGCCATAAAGAGGTACCCACCAAGACCCCCCCACGCCTGGGCCAGACCAGCCGCTTCGCGGACATCGGCACCGTCCTGCTGATCGCCCTGATGCTTGGCACGTTCTTCGTGGTGAGCGGATTCACCACTCCGGGAGACGAAGGCCTCTTCGCTCGTTTCGCCGCGGCATTCGGCGGAGGCATCGTCACCACCGGCCTTTGGCTTCTTGCCGCGAGCGGATACGGCGTCTGGTGCCTGCGTTGGATTCCGGAAGAACTCTCGGTGGGCGCAGGGCGGGGTACGAGGTTGCTCGCGACCATAGGACTGGGCAGCCCGGTGCAACTGTGGCTCGCGCATGTCCTCGGTTCCTTCGGAGCACTCGATGCGACGACCGCATGGCTCATCACCATCGGAGGCATTCTTCTTCTGGTCCAAGGCATCCGAACTTCGAGCAGACGACTCGAAATCGGAGCCGGAGACGGCTGGCTCCCCCCCCTCAGCTGGACGTCGGCGCCGGCTTTGACCGTGCTGCTGGTCGCCGCCTGCGCCGCACCCGGATGGCTGTGGCAGACCGAATTCGGTGGATACGACGTCATGGCGTACCACCTTCAACTTCCACGTGAATGGTTCGAACAAGGCGGGATCACGACGTCGACCTGGAACGTCTACAGCGCGATGCCGAACCTGTTCGAGACCAGCTTTCTCCACTTGATGCATCTGAATGGCGGCGCACTGGCCAGCACGATCCCTGCGCAATTGCTTCATGCCGCGTTCGCCGTGTTGACGGCCGCGACGACCGGAGCGGCGATCGGACGCTGGTTCGACCGGAGCTGGATGGGCACGGGCTTCGCCCTCGTTCTGGGAACACCATGGGTGATCGTGGTCGGTTCACTGGCCTACAACGAGATGTTCGCCTCGTTCATGCTGGCCACCGCGATGCTTCTTCTCGCACCCGGTCCGGAAACACATGTCATCACCCAGCGAGAACAGAGACTTCGAGTGGGCGTGCTCGCCGGCCTGCTTGCAGCGAGCGCATGCGCCGCCAAGCTCAGCACGCTCGGAATCGTCGCGGTGCCGATCGGCCTCATGATGCTCAAAAAGACCGGAGCACGAGGCTGGCGTGATGCCGCTCCAATCGGTGCACTGGCAGGCATGATCATCCTTGCGCCGTGGATGATCAGAAATCTGTACGCGACGGGCAACCCGGTGTTTCCCTTCGCGACCGGTCTTTTCGGACTCGGACATTTCAGCGAGGAACAAGCCAGCCGCTTCGCGTCGGCCCATGGCTCACCGCTGGGACCGCTCGGTCGCATCAGCGAACTGTTCAACCAATTCTTCAGATACGGCCTGGGCGCAAATCCCTACGAGGCGTTTGGCGAACCCTGGCGCGCGCAGTGGTCGATCCTTCCCATGCTCGCCGGCCTCGGCCTTGTCGTCGGCATGATCCGGAACCGGACACGTGATGCAGCCAAGCTGCTTCTCGTGATGTGTCTGGCCGCCATCGCATTCTGGCTCGTTGCAACGCACCTGAAGAGTCGATTCCTCGTCCCCGGCATTCCGATGTTCGTCGCCGCGATCTTTCTGTTTCTTCCCGAGAAACTTCCGCGCGTGAGCAGAGGAAGGCCGGTCATCGCGAGCCTGCTCGTCATGTGGTGCTTCCTTCCGGTCCTGCTCTTCCAAAGCGAACGACTTCTGCGAAACAGCAGCGATGATCCGGGCTTTTCGATCTCCGCGACCATGACCGGAAGATTGGATCTCCCCACCGGGTTGCAGATCGCACGCCTCGTGGGGTTGGAGGAGGACCGTGAGAAGCGGATCGAACTTCTGAAGAGCGGCAACTCGAACGCATTTCTCGGACTGCTTCCGAAGGATCGCCGTGTGCTCTCGATCGGAAATTCCGCTCCCTACCTGTCGCCAAGAAGCTACGAATACACCACGGTATGGGATGACCACCCGCTCGCAAGCATCCTCGAGGCACACCGAGGCGACCCTGAAGCCGCGGTGCGCGCATTGAGGGAACGTGGCACTGATCTGCTGCTTGTGAACTACCCCATGCTGCTTCGGTGGCAGGCGAGCGAATGGCTCGACCCCCGAATCGATCTTCCGACTCTGGATGGGATGCTTCGCATCATGCCGGTCGAATTCAACTGGCCCAACGGGGAATTCATCTTTCGGGTCTCCGTGGAGGAAGCGGTCCCGAGTTCAAAGGATGGCATGGCCCCCGATCATTCCGATGAACCCGAAGAGGATTCCTCCGGGGAACGGGAGCAGTCATGAACAAGCGAGTTCGAATGGCACGCCTGCTGTTTTTTTCATACATCGGGCTGCTGACAGCATGCGGAAATCCCAACGCCTCCCAGACACGCACCGAGGCCGCGTGGAACCCACCCACGAGAAATGCCACCGAAAGCCGGGGAGCCGCCGCACCGATCGCCTACTGGAAGAACGCCGATGAGCTTGGGAGGGGTCGTCCGGTCGATCGTACGCTTCTCGAAGGCACGCTCATGGAAGCCGCAGGCCCGCGTGCGCTCCAAGAAGTCCTGGTCGATGCCGCACTCGAACGCCGACTCGAGGAACTCCGATTGATCGTCACCGATCAACGGATACTCGAGGAACGGATGCTGCTGCTGCAGGCACTCGATGAAGACGAGGACCGGGCCATCCGCCTTCTGGAAACGGTCAGACGCCGAGAGGGTCTCGGGCCGATTCGTTTTTCATCACTGCTGCGGAGAAACGCCGCACTTCGCATGTTGATCCGCGATGACGTCAGGCCGAATGAAGAGTCGGTTCGAGCGGCATGGGATGCCAGGCACGGACCACGAAGAACGGCACGGGTGTTCGTGGGCCGCACTCCGGACGCCTGCTCGGAAGTCATCGCACGGGTGCAGGCTGGCGAGGACTTCGCGTTGCTCGCAGCTCGAGGCTCGACGGATGCCAGTGCATCGGCCGGTGGCCTCATCGAACCGATCTCACGCCTGGATCCGAGCTGGCCGACCGCTTTCCGCGAGACACTCTGGACGACGCCTCTCACGAAGGTGTCCGCACCAGTCCTGGTCGATGGAAACTACGTGGTGATCCTGCCACTCGAAGAGGTTCCTGGAGACGGAACGACTCTGGAGACAGCCCGGTCGGATTCGGAACGCCGAGTCCGGCTCGCCCAGGAGCGCTTGCTGATGGATGGTCTCGCCCGCGACCTTCTCGGCTCCCTGCAGGTCGAGATCATCGACGGGGACCTTGACCGCGCATGGCGGACGCCCGCTCCCTGATCGAGTCGATGCGCTCAGGATTTGAGTGCAGCCACTCGCCAGAAGGAGAGTGGGATCAGAACCGCCGTCGGCAGAAGAGCCATGATGGCGGGTGAGACTCCGGGGACCGGAAGAAGCATGATCAGAACCGAAAGCAACAGGACAGGAACACCTATCGATGCGCACTTGACGCTCTGAAGAAGCAGTGGACCCGGCAGACGACACAGAAAATTCGGAAGAATCAGCAACAACACCAGCAGGTTCACACCGACACCACCGATGCGGGTCCACATGATTCTGGCCAAACGCCCCGATGACGTCGCGGCATCATCCCTGAGCACGCCGATCTGACGAGTCGAGAGCATCTGAGCCCGCTCCTGGTCCCTTCGGACCAGAAGTGAATGGGGTGAAAGATCGGTCTCGAATCGTTCGACGACCTCACGTGACTGGATGCTCCCTTCATCACGACCGACGCGTTCGATCGCCATTCCGGATTCGAGCACCCAGTATCCTTCACCGTTCCAGACAGCACGCGGCGCGGAGATCCTTCGCTCGGCGGTTCCATCCGCATCGCGAGTCAGCACCAGCAGATCGTCGATCACGCCTCGATCGGCATCGAGCATGCGACCGGTGACCAGGTTGTCTTCGTCATCACGGGTCATGACCACCGGAAACTCGCTGGCGGTCTCGGAGAGAATTTGAGCATGTTCACGCAACAGGACGGGCGCGAGTCGGGGAATGATGAATTCCTGATTCACGATCTGGAGGAGATTCAGGAGACCGGCCATGAGAAAGATCGTGATCGCAACTCGCTGCAGGGGAATCCCGGCGGCGAGCATCGCCACGAGTTCCCGGGAACGCTGCATCTGGGACAGGGTGAATCCCGCTGCCGCGACGGAGACCAGCCCGACGAGAAACGAATAGGACTGAAAGACGCGAGGCCCGTGAAAATCGAGAATGGCCATGAGAGTCGCGAAGGTGGTCGATGAGAACCGGTCGTCGTCGACCGCGCGCGAGGCCGCCTCCACGAAACTGTCGAATTGAAGCACCACGTCCACGGAGACCACGAACAGGAAGATCAGACAGAACAACGTGAGGAAGTTCAGAAGGAATCGATAGGCGATGTGTCGATCGATGAGAATCATGCGCTGAGTCAATTCCGCGAAAGACGCCAACCGACGCCGATGATCACGAGGAGGAGGAGGAGATTACCCGAGAATGCGAGAAAGGTTCCGGGAACTGGGTCGCCGTATTTGATCATCTGCTCACCCCCGCTGATCATCAGAAGGTCGACGATGGAAGGCAGGAACGCCAGAAGGTAGACGGTCAGCGGCATCGCCGAACGGTAGAAGACGGCGAGCACCGCACCCAGCATCAACAACAGGAATCCCGTCATCGACTGAGCCGAGCGATGCACGATCCGCGCGATCACCTCGAGACCGATGTTTCTGACTTCGAGCTCGAGCATCCTCAGTTCGCGAGCGAACTGACGTGTGAGATCTTCAGGAAAGACCGTGCCGTCAGCGAGAATGGCACGTGCCTCCTCGACCAGATCGTCGTTGCTCATGCCGGACCGATCCGTGAGATCCTCGCACGGGTACGTGAGGGATCTGATCCGGGTCGGCCAGCGAGTCTGCAGTTCCGTGCTGCCACGAAGATCAACGGCCTGATCACTGGACGCGGCCAGTGTGAACGTGATCGGAGAGCCCAGAATGATGGGATCGATCTCGACCATGGCCTTGTCCGCATAGGCCCGCCTGATCGGCTCTTCATCCTCGTACTGGACAAGCGTCATCTCAGGCGTGCCGAACAATGTCCCATCACGGACCTCGAGCCCGCTGAGCTCGACCTGCTCCTGTTTGTAGGTCGAATCGAAGAGGATCCGGTTGCGGGCCGAAACCTCGCTTTCGAGACAGGACCAGAGATCGAACATCCTGAGTCGCTTGCGGACGTTCTCGCGTGTGCGAGCCACCAGTTCGTATTCGTTCGGATTTCTTCCGATCTCGAGAAGCTCGAGAAGATCACGAGTCTTCGGTCCCGAGGTGAGATCCTTTCGGAGACTCACCGCACGGGGTATCGCCTGTGGAACGAAGATCATCGAACCATCTTCTGGTCGGTAGATCGTCGCATCGACCAGAGCGAGCTTGAGAAGTACGTCCTCTCGACGGTGATAGATGTCGACCGTGGCGTATCGTGCGGTGAACTCGGAACGCACGATGCCGCCGTCACTTTCAAGCGCGGCGACACCGAGGAGCACGAGCCTCTCATCGGCGCCTGTGGCGGGCGGCTCGTCGGGAATGATGAGATCGTCGGCGAAGAGCTGCGTTCCATCAAGGGAGAGCGCCTCACCGTTGTCGATGGTGGAGGTGAAGATCCGCGTGACATCCCGTGCCACCATCTCCTGGAGGACTCCCCAGAATCGAGGAATCACGAAGTTCACGAGAAGGAACATGATGATCGTGAGAAGCACACCCAGTGAGGCCGCCGGCATGAAGATCCGTCGATAGGGAATGCCCGCGACGCTCATGGCCAGTATCTCGTTGTCATTGGCCATGCGGTGCATGACGATGGTGGCGGAAAAACCGGCGGCGAATGGAAGGGCGAACTGAAGCATGGGCACTGAAGCGAAGAAGGCGTACTTCCCCACATCCAGAGGATCGATCTGATTCTGGAGCACGGGTTTGATGGTCGCACCGAACGCGACCACCACCACCAGGACCATGGTCGTGAGCAACATGACTTTGAGTAGTTCGACGCAGGTATAGCGCCAGAGAATGGACATGTGCATATGGTCTCCACTCTCACCGGGTCCTGCAACCGAGGGTCCGAAAACCACGATCTGCCGTCTGGTCGAGTTCCATCTGTGCGGGCTGTACGAACTGTCTCGAATCGACACGAGGAAGTGACGAGGAAGTCGGGTCGACCCCCCCCTCTGTTTCCGATTCTGAACATGGAGGACATTCATCGATGCGTGAGAGCACGTTCAGAACACCACGGATAGACCGAGGACACCGTCGCCATCTTTCAGCAAGGGGCTTTTCCCTGCTGGAGGCCGTGATCGCCATGGTCATTCTGGCGATGACGTTCACCACCATCGCCTCCGCGATCGGCGCCGGATCGGGCTCGGCACGTGAGACGAGAAATCAGGTGATGGCGACGCTCGCAGCCGAGGAGATGCTCTCGGAAATCCTCAGCGAACCCTGGGATCGGCTGCCGGATTGGAACGGATACCGCGAGACGACCGGCGACAGCCGTGCGCCGGACGGTCGGATCGAGAAGGATCGTGCCGAACTGCTTCGGGTCGTGTCGGTCATGGATGAATCCCGACATCTGGAACCCATAGGCGTCGACATCGAAGGCCGCAGGATCAGGGTAGATGTCGAGGACCCGGACTCGAGAATCATCATCTCGCTCGAAAGATTCATCCCCTCACCTCTGGAGACGGACGGATGAGAACGCACATGAAACACCGAGGGATGACCCTCGCTGAACTGCTGATGGCACTGTCGATCACCGTGCTGGTCGGCGCGGGGATCGTCGCGATGATGGAATCTATCGGCAGGGTTCTGGATGAGGGAAGAATCCAGCGAGCGGAGACCATCGCCTCGGCGACGGCAGCGTCCAGGTTGAGTTCCGTCGTGGCTCCGTCCACCTGTGCTGTGGAGCTCGCCCCCGAACTCGTCACGCTGTGGTCGGGAGACATTCGCAGGGATGGGGCAATTCAGGCCAGCGAACTGATCTGGATACGCTTCGAGACGGAATCCGGCAATCTGCTGGTCGAACAGGTTCGTTTTCCCGATGACTTCGGAAACCTCGAAAGAAACGAGGCGGACGAGACGTATGACGTCGATCAGGATTTCGCAGCGGCTCACAGTCACTACGCACAGCAGGGATTCATCGATGGCAGAGTGCTGCTCGATGGGATCGACGACATCGAGCTCGCAATGAACGAACTCGACATCATCGCACCGACCGAGCAGGGCCGGGTGGCATGGCGAATCGGCTGGAACGGAAGCATCGGACTCGACGGAGGCACCGTCATCGCCTGTGGGATCCACGCCCACTACGACCCGGAGGACGCACAATGAACGGTACGGCTCGGATCAACGGACACCCCCGTCGGGGCAGTGCGCTTCTTCTGGTGACCATCGCGATGGCCAGCAGCATCGTGCTCGCAGGAGCCTATGTGGCATCACGAGCGGACGGCACCGTGGTGGGTGCGAATCTCGCCTCATCGAGTGATGCGAGAAATCGCGTGGAATCTGCATTGGCCGTCACCACGGAACTGCTTTTGAACGACGAGGACTGGCGAACGAAGCATGTCGACGGCGTGATCATCGATGAACAATCCATCGAGCACGGGATACGGGTCCGGTTGACGGATCTTGCCACAGGCGACGCACCGAGTCTTGACACGGTCGATGTCCAGGCGGAGATCATCGGACGCGCCGGTGTGATCGAACGTGTGGCGGATGCCACCTTCTTCGTCCCGCTGCCCGCTCAGAACATCTCTGTGGATCTGGATCTGGGTGAATTCGCGATTTTCGCCGGAAGCAACATCGAGATCAATTCCGAAGCAGTCGTGGCTCCATGGGAAGCGTCACCGGCGTCGCATCGAGGAGATCCGATCAGGCTCGCGACGATGCTGGGGCGCAGCTCGGGAATCTCGATCAGTGGAAATGCGGCAGTGGTCGACGGGGTCGAATTCAGTTCGCATCCCGGTTCGACGGGAAGCGGATCACTTCCTGTAGCCCACCTCCCAGATCAGGTCGCGGTACCGAGTCCCGCTCCCCCGAAGGTGCATTCCGATGGCACGTTCACAAGCGAGATACCACAGCGAATCTACGGACACATCCAGACGAACGACGTGGAGATGGGTGACGGTGAGACCTACGAGCTCTTCGCTGGCGCTTCGCTCATGATCGAGGGCGATCTTGACATGTCGCCGGGATCGACGTTGAGAATCAGTGGCGCGAGCGAGATCGTCATCACCGGGGATGTGGATATCGATCAGGCCGTGATAGAGGTGCCACTCGACTCTGCGCTCACGATGCACATCGGCGGCGATCTTCAGGTACGTGATTCAGCGATCCATGAACCAGGCGGGACCGAAGACAACTGGGTGGCGAACGTTGATCGGATACGACTGGTCTCGATGGCCACCCGAGAATCGATTCCCGTCTGGAAGTTCAGAGGGAGAACCCTCATGAAAGGTGAATGCTACGCACCATCCACCAGGATCGTGATGCGTGAACGAGCGATCGTCGTGGGCAGACTACTCGGGCAGAAGATCAAGATCGATGGATGCGCACAGTTGCTGTACGACCCCGCTCTCGACGACCGCAACGGATACACCGCTCCGGACGGACGCGTCTTCGACGAAACGGGCCGGGTGCCCGATGTGATCAAGGATCTCGAAACCCTCGCGCCCCGTGAACTCGCCGAGGCGAGCCTGAAGATGAACACACTGATCGTGGCGAACGTCCTGGGAAACCTCGTACCGGATGATCTCATGGAGAATTCTGAAATCGACGATCGAACCAGTCGCGGTGAAAGGCGCTCGCAACTCAGATCGCAACGAGCGATGAAATTGCGAGCGATGATGCAGCAGACGGCACGACACTTCGAGGAATTCGCTCAGCAACACGCTCAATTCGATTTCAATAGATTCACGACTCAGAGCAGCATGCGAGTCAACTCCATCGGAAGCAGACAGAACTCGAACGGGCATGGAGCGCGCTGATGAGACGAGGATTCACACTTGCCGAACTCATGGTGGTGATCAGCGTGCTCTCGACCTGCGCACTGGTCCTGATACCCGCTGCAGGTGGCGACCGAAGCGCGGCGCTGCGAGGTGCGGCCGAAATGCTTGCGGCGGACATCGAGGATACCCAGGCCAGAATGCTTGCCGAC
>MDTG01013137.1_pt1 | contig 15107 bp, 6 predicted proteins | sample 811421 | NCBI WGS metagenome assembly MDTG01 (sample SAMN05326645, study PRJNA326480) | marine metagenome | isolation source: seawater | place: Pacific Ocean: South East | collected 2011
GCGCGCCACATATCCCAACGATGACAGCCGCCCCGCCCTCTCCCGCGCCGCCTCACTGTATCCTCCGGCGGGAGAATCTGTCCTCGTATCCCACCCCCCCATAAATTCGGCTGTAAGCTCTAATCGAAGACCGTTCAGCTCACCTTTACATAATTGAACCATATCTCTATCACGTATCCCTGTTCTTTCCTGATGTTTTAAAATTTCCATTTTTAACTCCGTTAAACCGCCTCCTTCGCCCAGTGAAAGCCTCATATCTGGAGCATCACTTCGGTATTTATCTACCTTTTCCCTGCGAGTTTTTTCTGCGTCAAGAATGGCTTTCCGGGCTTCTCGCACAAAAGCGTCTATTTCAGCGCTACCGCCAGGCATTTCCCTAATTTTCGAGTGCCGGATCGCCCACATCCGCTTATCCGGTTTCTTATCAAAACCATTTTTTAGCGAAATTTGTTCCTCTTTTCCTTGCCCAAACACGATAGTGGCGGCGTAGGTGCTGCGCATGCGGCCGCCGACCCGGGTAAACTCCTTGATCACGCCGAATCGCCCACCGTTTTTTTTGTCTCTGACGTAGATCTTGATGCCCGGTGGTATCTCCCTTCCTGCATTGGCTTCTTCCTCGTAGTGGCTTAAACGAGCATCCTCATCTGAAGTTTGATCTGCCCTCAGCATTTCAGCTACTTTAAAATCGGATGCTACGAGAGATCTTCCTGTTTCAACTTTTACTTCTAATTCACGTTTGGTTTGTCTCAACAGGCTTTCTTCTCTCGATAATTTATCATTTTTCAATTGAAGCCCCGTTATAGCTTTTTGTAACAAATTAAATAATTCTGTATCTTTCTTTAATTTTTCCATCAGAACCCGCTTCCCATTACCGGCTTTGACCCTTTTTGTTATGCCGAGAAGTTTAAGCTGGGTCCTAATGTCTTTCTCATCCATTTTCTCGTATATATTTTCTAATATTTCTCGGACTAAACCCATCATTCCTGTAACAATTTGTTCCTGATCCTCGATCGCCGCCGCCGCGATCGCTTTTTCTTTATCAGCCCTTCTCGACGCTTTCTGGAGTTGTTTTCGTAATCTCATTGTTTCATGTTTAGCAGTTTCATTTAGTGCAAGTTCGGTCTCAATCTCAGTGATTTTAACTGTTTGTGCCTCGATTTCCGTGCACTTATCTTTCACTCTACCCACAACCTGATCATATTCTCCCTTCTGGATTCCTAGATCAACAAAGATTTGATCAAGTTTTGAAATATTAGCTTTGAGCTCTTTCATCTCAGCCTCCCGTCTAGCCTTATCAGCCTCCAATTGCTGATTCACTAAGGTCAATGATCTGTTTTGCATTCTTGCATTTTTAAGATCTATTTTAAGGGCCCTAATTTCCTCACCCAGACCCCCCGATTGTTTTTGGGAAGCAAGGGTAATTTCGAGTTCTTTCTCAATGTCCTTCACTTGCTGCTCACTTTCAGCCAATTCTGCTTGATGGACTTTTTCCATCTCGTGTAATGATAGCCTGTTCGTCGCAATCGATTTCTCCCGCATGGCTTCAGATTTGGCCAAATCACTACTGACTTTTACTATAGCAGTTTCTGCTTTTTCTCGATCAGAATTAATCTTTCGGATTAGTTCCGCGTTACCCGTTTTTGTAGCTGCTTCACCACAATCTATCAGCGCCTCCTGAATTGATTCTAATTCAGCGCGTGCATCGCGCAGTTGGCCCGATGTTCCTTCGAAACTACTTATTTTCTCCAGTTGTGCTGCAACTTCTTGGCCTTTTAGTTCAACCTGAGATTTCAGATCTAATTGTTCTTGTTCCAACACTTCCACTTGTGCTTCTAAATATGTAGCGCGCCGGGTTGCTTCTTTGTGCTCCCTTTCTGCTTTAGCAAAGGATCTCTCTTTTTTAGCCAGTTGTAGAGATAGTAGTTCTAATTGCCTCTTTTGCTGAGCCGTGCCTGCGGTCGTTTTTGCCCGAAGATCACTTAATTGACGATCAATCTCGGCTTTTTCCCGCGCGGTATTTTCCAGTTCAGAACGCGCGGCCGCAGCGGCGGTTTCAGCCTCAGCAACTTTATTCTGTAGTGCAGCTCGTTCACTTACAAATCGTTCCTTTTCTTCTTCTAACTGCACGCGACTGCGCTCCACTTCCACCGCCTTGGAATTAGCTTCACCTATAGCTGCTGCCTTTTCTGTCTCAATTTCGGCAGTTGCTGCCGCCTTCCTGCCCTCAATTTCGGCAGTTGCTGCCGCCTTCCTGCCCTCAATTTCGACAGCAGCTGCCCGCAGAGCTTCCTCCCTTTCTGCCGCAATGGTGCTCTCGAGCTCCCTCTGTTTTTGTTCCATGGAACGAATTTCTTGCTGGAGCGCTGTCCTCCGTTCTCCCATTTGCTCATTTTGTTCCCCCATGGTTGCTAGTTGTAACCGGAGATTTTCCTTCTGTCCTTCTATATGCGCCCTCTGTTCTTCCGCTTCCTCCACTTCCCGCGCCCGCTGCTCTCGATCCTCTTGGAGCTTCGTGAGAGCCTCCGTCTCCGCGCGACGATCCTCTTGGAGCTTCACGAGAGCCGCCGTCTCCTCTTGCTTCTTCGCGACAGCAGCCCGGCTAGCTTGACGGCTTTCCTCATACTGCATTTGCTGAACTTTTTGGCGATCCTTGAGGGCTTGTGAGAGAAGTTGGTCCTGGACCAACTTTTCGGACGTATCACTCCCCGTATCACCGCTGTGAGTTCTTTTCAATTTTGGCTTACTCTTCTTCGGCTTACTCATCGGACTCACTGGTTTGGGTTTTCTCCCACTTGGTTTGTAACGTTCTTCCTCCCGCGCTCGGGGGGCGAACCGAGAACCACCTGATAATTTATTCAATGTGGTTGCGCGACGCCGGCTATTTCTTCTACGAGACCCCCCCCCACCACCCCACAGACGCTGATCATCATCCCAGCCCGGAGCCAGCGCAAGGTCATTCCATTCGCCACGCTTCGCCCCGACGCATCGGGCGCGGTCTGATCGGCAGACCCAGCCGCCTCTGCCGTCGTCCGATGGGATTGTTTCATTCCCGCCCATATCGCCCGATAAAGGTCCCCTTTCAGGTTCAACTTTGAAGAATCCGTCCGACGACAACAGCGTGATCGTGCCTGGTTTCCCGCCATAAATCACGGGGGTTCCGTTCTTTCGCCATTGTTCAATATTATCAGGATGGAGGTGCCATTCCACGATTTCTTCTCTATCCCAGCCGGGCGTGGGCCGGTTTGGGGATGGGGGGATCCAAACCCCCGCGGCTTGGCGAGCTCCCTCTTTTTCCCGGCGCCTGCCCTCCACGAAGTCCCCCCAAGTATTCCACGCATTGCGCAACCTGACAGTACTGTAGTGGGAAAACGCCAGCCTTTCTTGAGTTTCTTGACGAGCGCGCGCCTTTTGAAGGTCCACCAATTTATCGGCTTCTGCTTCCGTAATCATTTTCCAGATTTCTCCAGAACCTCGACTCAATGCCAGGGTTTTTCCATCTTTAAGTTCGACTTTAAATCTTTTTGTGTCATCGTATTCGATTTCGAACGAGCCATCACTCTCATTGAAAAGAATTCTTGCATTCTTTAAATGTTCGATATTCCGAGCGATAAGCTCGCCTCGCTGGATTTCTTTCGCCTTGGCCGGACCCGTCGCTCCCTCTAAGTATCCATCGATGTCTTCTATGACTATTCCCAGCTCCACCGCGGATAGTGGAAAGATTAATCCTTTCACTTCTGCTTCAAGTCCTGGTTTTATTTGATATACAAGACCGTTTGCGTCTTTCCAGTGGCCAATAAATGCATCTTCGCTGCCTTCTTCGTGGCCTACTTCGTCTTCTTCTTCACGGTCTCCCAGAATCATTTCCGCAATAGCCCTAGCATTATCGCTTAGCTCACCCTCTTCTTCATCAAAATGCTGCCCGATTTGCCATCGCAGGGTGTTTTCCCAAGTCCATCCGTAAAGATTTTCACTGGTTCCGCCACCGGTTTGCGGGCCTCCAGGATCTTGGGCCAATGTATATGTGATAAAAACTCCCTGTTCCACAAATTCCTTGGCGATTTCAGAAAGCTCCTCCTTGTTGATCGCCGCCATTACTTTTGGAAAGTTTAGTGATATAATATCCACGATCTTATTTACAATGCGATCATTTTCTCTCTGAGTTGCAATCTCTAAATTTCTGGTCGCTCTTAATTGGTCATCTCTGTATAGATTAAAGTATTCCGTGTATTCAGAATCAGGTGGTGGCTGCGGTTTAAAGCCCATAAAAAGCCCACCCATCAGGTGTTTGTCGAACGCCAGATACGCAACCTCTGGAGTAACTTCGTATAAATTACGCATACGATGTTCGTCTATCCCTCCCTTTTCATCGCGCAACCCCATCATGTCGGTTTGAGCGAAATAAGAATAATCCACCCACGCCATGAACAATTGCATATAGTCTCTTTGCTGCGGCTCTCCCGCATAGTCTCTCGACCACCACCCCGCCTGCGACCCAAGAACAATCGGTCCCATTTTATCAACAAGTAGTTCAATATAATAATCTTCTTTTAAACTTTCTAATTTTTGAATACATTTACTAATATTATCTCCATAATCCTCCTTGATTTCATTAAATTTCCTTAATATATTCCCTTCAATTGCAAATTTCTCTTTTCCCTCAAAATCCTTTTCGTTAACTTCGTCTTCTGCTTCTTTAACTTGTCCGGAATCTTGAAAACTGAACCCGTCCGCAATCAAAGGCTTCCTCTTTCCTTCTTCTTCAAGCTTCTTTCTATTAAGCAGGTCCTTGCCCTGTTCCTCTAATCTCTTTTTAGCTTCAGCAGATATGATTTTTTTCTTTCTCATATCGACTCTCTTCTCTTCGCTCAAATCACCGCTCCATTCAGCAAATTGTATTTGAATGATATCCCACAGTTTACTGCCCCCTTCATCCCCATCGCAAGATAGTAATTTATACAATCCCTCTGCCCACCCCCCCCGCTGGGCCCCCCGGGCGGCCATGTCATCGATGAAAATTTTCAGTTCTCCACAAACCTTATTTATCATTTCTTTTCGATAATAATCAGCGAGATGTCTTTCGTTCCCATCTCTCGGTTTGTCTTGGTCATCGCAAAGAGATTCGCGCCATCTCCATCCTTCGCGACCCAGATCCATTCCAAAATTATCTCTTAATTTTCTTGCTGAATCTTCATAATCTTTCAAGCGGTAAATTGGTTCTCCGTCACGATCATACTTAGTATCAGTTTCGGTCCCACGCCGCACGATACCTAACACGGACATTTGTTGATCTAGATCCTTTACTTCCTCTTCGTCATCGCGATCGGCGATGGTCCAGTCTATTAGATCGTCATTACTTCTTTCGGCGAAGATGACCCATCCGTTTGCAGTTCTCATGAGTTTCCTCGTTCCGTCCCAATCGTGCAAATCCGTCCATCTCTGGCGCACCCCGTTCCTATGATGGGTGTGCCAATAAAAGTCTAGATGTTCCTGGCTTTCGGGCGTGTATTTGCCGATAGCTTGAATATCCGCGGGGTTTAGTATTCCATTTTCTAAAGCGAAATCTTTCAGTTTCTTCCAGGTAAGTTCTTTGTTTAACCATTGGGCATTACGAATAGTCAATTTTTTTCCCATTTCAGGGTTTCCTTCCGGATTTACGAGTTTGTGTAGTAAATCCTGCAGAGCCATACATTTTTTCCATGGTTCGGACGAGAATAGAGCACCATCATTCACAGCCTTATTTGCTCCATTGAGAAAGTCGCTTAATATTTTCAAGGAGGAAATCTTCAGGGGGGAGTCCCTGCGCTCTTTCTGTTCCGTATAGGTCAGCTCTTGCGCACTACTATCATTTATCGCAGCCATGGCTTTTTGGTTGGCGGCAAGGGGGGCGGGGTGCGGCTCACCGCCGACGTGGTCGTGTGGGGGGACAGCGCGCGCTAAACCGCCATGGTCATCGAAGACATCCCAAAGATCAAGCCAAGTGTATGATAATGTCTCACGCACGATCTCATGAGCGTCAAGATAGGTGTAACCCATATCAATCAATTTATTTCGGTAAAGAATTTGCAAAGCAATGCCTTCTTGACCCAACAATCCTAAGTCAACGATGGTTTTCAATGCTCTATTGCGGATGTTAGCCCGACCGCTATCGGGATCGAAATAAAGATCTTGTATACCATGGATACTACATCTTCGTCTCTCTTTTGTATACGGTTCTCCATTTCCCTGAGAGTAATCTTCAGCTTTACCGTGAAGTTCCCTGGCTTCGTCAAGTGCCCTCTTAGCCGACGCCAGATCATCCCAATCTACCACTTCCGCGGCCATCAAAGCGTTTTTTGTTATTTTGTATCCCATATTATAGCATGCTATTGCAACTGCAACGGTCTCAGGATTTCTGTCGCATGCTTTCAATACCATATCACTCCGTTCTTTAGCAATGCCCATCTTTTCTACAATTTCCTTTTCATTAAGACGGGGATTCTTCATCACCATATTATAAGCTTTATGCCAACTTTTATCTTCCCACCATAGTTTAACATCGGTTTTTTTAGTATCTTTAATATAATGAATAGTTAGCAATAAATCTTCCCAAAATAGGTATTTATCACCAATACCCCCTAAATGTCTTCCTTCTACTAAATAATGTCCTTTTTCTTCTTTTTCTCCATATTTTAATTTTGGTTTTCCGCTGGTTATTGAAAACTTCATATTCTTGCTCATACGAAGAATTGGGTGGCTATAAAATTTAGAACTAAGGCGTATATCTTCGCGAACCTTTAATGTCTTTTTTTGTTCATTACTCCATATAAATCTAGCAAATTGTCTTAATCTACCAAGTAAATATGCTTTTTGTACATGGGGGGCATCATTGGCACCATACTCCATGGGGTTTTTTATAGTTAACTTATTACGATTACTCCATGGCAATGTCGGTAAATATTTAGAAGCATATTCCATCCATGCAGGATCTATTTGACTCAAATGCGTTAAGTTCCACTGGAAATCGGTGTTTTGGGGAAGTGGTTTTGTCCGTGGATCTTGAAGATCTTGTGATACTTTATTTAAAACTTTCCGTGGATCAAGGTCAGGTCGCATTAAAAAGTGATATCTTTCACCGAGTGCCTCTAAATATTTGGGACTATATACGGAACCTAGAGCAGAAGAATCTCCCGAATAATAATCCATCTTACCATCTTTATTTCCAAAATAAATAACACCGAGTAACGATGATTTATTAGGGTCATCGCTTCCAAGTATATCACATACTCTTGATAATCTAGAATCTGTTAATGCCAATCTATTTGTATTTGTTTTCAGTTCTTCGGTATGTTTTTCCTTTGCTTTTTTTACATCTGCTTTATATTTTTCATAGATAACATCCAATTCAGATTCATATCTTTTCTGAATTGCGTTAATTATATTATCCCAATCTGCAATGTCAGCGAATACTAATTCCAGAGCCTCCCATTCTTTTTTACCCGGTATATGCATTTTAAAGTTCGACTGCTCGGCTTCCACAAAAGAACTAATGATATAATCTAGTTTTTCCGCATCACGACTCAAACTTTTTCCACTTCTCAAACTCGTTTTACCTTCCCATATCCCCTGAAATACTTCTTCCTGCTGCTCCTCGGGAACTTCTAATTCCGCTCTATAGGGGATCGGGTGGATAGCATATTTTGCGGTCGTTCCATGTCCCCATCCTATAAAACTAAATAATTCATCACCAATTTCCCATCCCCATCCGTCAAGGTCTCCGCTAATTTCACCAAACCTTCCTTTGACGCGCTCAACTATTTTATCTGGGTGCATCATTATAGATGAGCCTTCCTGAAAACTGACCTCCGCACCCCCTTGTTGGCCACCCCCTCCCGCCTTTTTATTATCTCGTCTCGCCTGGGCAGGGGAAACCGGGTCCGGCTCCCGCTGCCCCTTTCCCCTTTTTGCTCCATGAAGCCGGGCCGCATCTACCGTTAAGTCAAAAGAGCTTTCGCGACGCCGGAGACGGCCCTTCTTCCATTCTCCTTTGGGAGGTTCTTGCAGGTGAGCTCTCATAAGTGCGTCGTATTGAGGACCTTTTTCAATCCAATCTTGAACTTTATTTTCATGCCCTTCAAGATTATTATAATACTCATTATAAACCCGATTAATTTTCCGCAAGATTGCATATAATTTGTCATCTCTACTCGTGATTTTGATACCCTTTTCATCTCTTATCGCGCGTAAAATATCGTAAACACGTCCATGAGTTTTTTCCGCAGCCCCTCCAGCATTTAAATTACCTTTTTTTCGTATTGCTTTCATAAACTCGGATAACGGACATTCATTTTCTTCGGGGGAAGGTTTCATTTTTAAAGTGGGTAAACTTAATTCATTCTTTCCTCTTTCTAAAAAATCAAAATCTTTTCTTAGAAATGGAAATGTCAATTTATCTGAAGCATTTAGCTTTTTGATTTCAGTTTCTATTTCTGCAATATATTTATCTCTCATCTTCGTTAATACGCCATCATATTGTTCGCGGACACCCTCTTCGAGAGCATCATAACTTTCCGTATTTGTTTGTGTAGTTAATATTCTTAAATATTCATCTGTGGCTTTTCTTTCATTTTTAAATAGTTCATAACTAGCTAAACTAGTTTGAAATTCTAATTGCGATTTAGACAATTCCTTCGTTAGATCCACGGTGGGTTTTTTTAATAATTTAGGATCAATAATATGAGATTCTTTTTCTATATCATATACTAAATCATCAAAAGAGAAAACAACTGATTGATGGATATTTGTCCCATTTTCATGTTGCGGCCATTGACCTAGTGAACCATTCATTTTGACGTGTTTCTTATCGCCTGTAAGAGGGGCTATTTTACTGCCACTTGGTCTCCAAGACTTAATCATAGGTGTTTCCTTGGGATAGGCCTTTTCTCTTAATTTAAGAACAGAAGAAGACAAAATATCACCAACAGCATCAAGGCATAGTCCACCATCTGGATCAGAAAAGTTTTCTTCCAAATATGTTGGGGACATATGGTATTTTCCATCGTGTGGGCTTACTGCGATTGCTACATTTGGTTTCAAAATATTCGCCGCCATTATTTTTTTTTTATTCTCCATTAAATCTGAAATATAAGATCGCATTTTTTCATTTAATTCAACCCATTCATTATCATTGTAACCATCAAACTTGGACTTTAATAATTCTTCCAACTCAGCGGTGGTTTTTTTTTCCAAACTCATATCCTATATAATTAAATATAGATTATTAATTTGCAATCAAACTAATTTTATTTTGAATATATTCCCATATTTTAGGATTGTCTTTTAATTCAATGATACTTTCATTATTTTTAATTTTTTCATACGTTATATTTACAGATATATGAGTATTATATATTGGAAATATTAATTCCACGCGACTTTTGTATGTTTTCGAATATGTAATCAGTTTTTCATTTTTTTGAATGAATAATTCTTTATCTTTCAAATAGATATCATAATTATGAATCTCCATTATTTGAATACATTTTTGAAACAAAATTCTATATTTTTTTTCAATCGTTTCAAGGAAATCTTGATTGCTAGTTAATTTTTTCAATGCTGTTTTACCATTTTGAATTGTTTCAACTAAATTAACAATCTTTCGAAATGTATATTCGCTATCCAATTCTATTTGAAAAATACTCTTTTCTAAATGATCAGTCAATGAGTTTAATTTATCACGGTGATCACGTATTAAATATTTATGTTTACTAATGTTTTCTATATTATTCTTATACATATCGATAGAATCGATTAAATTATCTATAATATCCGTTAATTCAATATTTTGATATAGAATCCATTTTTCATCTTTTTGGTGTATATTATTTTCAACCAACGCAAGCAATAACTCCGTTCCTAGAATGCAGCCATAACCATTCATTCCCATATTTGAAACATAAATGATTAATTTTTTGTCTTTCATTTCCCATTCAATATTTTTTTTCCCCACAATACCCGATGTATTCGATACAAATACTCCATAATTTATTCCTGTATATTCTAAATCTCTGTGAAACTTCGAAATTTGCTCACGATTAATATTCGTTTCATAATATTTAAATTCATATAAGACAGATCCAATAGGGCTTTCAATCGCCCTACAATCACCTTGATAATTCTCGTGAGAAACATCATTAAATACCCATTGAGGATATTTTTTATTTAATAGGGAACGACATATATTTTCTGATAAATTTCCTTTCCTAGAAGAGTTCGATTTGATATGCATTAAATTATCTAATTTTTCACTGATATCATTTATTTGTTCGAATTGTCCGTCCATTGTATCTGAAATTATCTTTCGAATTGGATTTATATAAGAATGACAATCAAGATTAACCTCGCTCATTTGAATACTCTTCAAACCTATACTTAATGCGACTTCCAATACTTTATTTTTTGTTTCATGTTTTAATAATTGGATGTATTCAATATCTTCTTGCGCGTGAATCGTAAAGTGTAAATCCATAAATTAATTAGTTAAATAAAATATAAGAATTACTATAATTAATGGAAAAATTAACAAATAATTATTCAAATTTTCTAGTTAAATATTTAATGAATAATTTTGATCGTTATCATTTTTGTGTGAATAAAAAAGATGCATATGTTGATCGACCTTCAGTATTGTATGAAGGACAGACAATAAGTGCCCCACACATGCACGCAAAAGCCATTGAATACTTAGAAGAAGTATTAAAACCGGGAAATTCTATTTTAGATATAGGTTCGGGAAGTGGATATTTATGTGCATGTTTTGCTGAAGCAGTTCAAGTCACTAATAAAAATAAAAACTTGCGAGGGAAAGTTGTTGGGATCGAAGTTATTGATAAATTAGTTGATTATTCGCATAATGTCTTGCAGCAAAACTATCCATATCTATATCAATATAAAAATAGTTTCGTTATCAAAAAAGGTGATGGCAAATTAGGATATCCAAATCGAAAGAATAATGAAATCTATGATGGAATACATATAGGAGCTGCTTGTGATTATATTCCTCATTATATTCTTCAACAATTAAAACGCGGGGGTATTTTAGTAATTCCTCTTAAATTAGATAAAGAAAAATTAATGTTTTGTATCGTAAAAAAAGATTCGAAAGGTAATATACATATTCAGGAACAAGGTGCTGTAAGATATGTCCCATTGGTATAATTAAAATCTATTTATTTAATAATGAAATATTCAAGAAAAACTTTTTTACCGAAAGAAAAACAAAAAGAAATTATAAAACGATCTTTAAAAGAAAGAGATTATATTGAAGGAACAATTCCAATAACAGGTCGATCTTTACAGAATTATTCTATTCAATTATTTCCGGATATAAATCAATCATCGATAGTTAACTATCTAAAACAGAAAGATTATTTAGATATAGCCTGTGGTATTAATCATTTGTATCCAAAATCATTATTGCGCACATTAACTGGCTCTAAGAAAAGGCATGGTTTAGATATACATGATCAGCAACAAACAGATAAAACAACTGTTAAGTATTTTAAAGGATCTATTTTTAAAACATCATTTCCAGATAATAGTTATGATTGCATAACGATCAATAATTTTTTATATTTTTGGGAAAATAACAATCAAAAATTATTAGGAGCTTACAAAGAATTAAATCGTATCTTAAAAAAAAATGGTATATTACGTATTTTTCCTGTTTTTTTTGGGAATTACTACAATGATTCCGTCGAATTGTATGATTATCTAAACGCAAACTTCTAAATTCAATGTTTAAGGCCTCAAAAAGATTACTCGGATGAAGCGCCGATATATATTGAAGGTGGAGTTATACATCAGACAGATCCATCGAATGGTAAAAACGAAATCAAATTAAATCGTGAATTAATGGCACATGTTTTAATTCTTCGATCATTAAAATAAATTATTAGTAAATTAAAATAAATTCTACTATATAATGTTAACTACTAATGAAGAAGCTGTTGTCTATGGGATGGTTACTATGTTATTTTTTGCAATAATAGATTCTTCATTGTTTTTACTGGGTGAAGAAGAATTGAATGAATATTTAGAAGAAAATATGTCTTTTTTAGATAGATACACCCGTCCTATATTTATTAGTGGACTCGCATCAGCCATATCTATTTTATTTGCAAAATCATTTACGCACGAAGTGCTTGTAAACAAGTTCGGACTAAAGATTAAAGAACATCCAGTTATAGATTGTATAGGTGTATTGTTTGGAATGTTATTAGTAATATTCATCTATCATTTATACACGAACAATCAATTCAGATAACTTATTGAAAAGAATAACAATTTGGACAAATTAATTTTAAGTTTTCGGGAGTATTTTGGCCTCCATTTTGCAATGGTATTAAATATTGTAATTTATAATATTCAATATCATTTTGAACCATATGATTTTGGCAATTGTGACATCGATACATTTGTTGTTGTGCAAGAGTTTGTTTAATATTTTGATTTGGATTCATTGTATTGTATAATTCTGAATTAGACTGATATGCATTGAATGTATAGAGTGGCTGTCGACTTGTATCATAAATATTTTTAAATAATTTATACATAAATTCGTTTTCAAATGTAAATAAATAAAGAATGAATATGGAAAGAATGATAAATCCTCCAAAATAATAGTGATATTTTTCTTCAAATCTTTCGGGGAATTGTTGATAAAGAAAATAATAACTAGCTGATAATACAACTAAAAAAATGAAAGCATTCATATTATGTATTATTATTGATAATTATTTCAAACAATTCACATAATCTATATATGGAATTGGGCAACTATACACTGTATCTCCATAGAAAATATGGGCTTCGATTTTGTTATTCAAGTTATGAGTCAATTGATTGTTTAATCCAACCAACTGAGTATTATTAAAATTACACAAACGATACCCATTAATTACTTTAGCGTAATCTTTATTCAAATTAATGTATAATAGGGATATAACAGTCAAAGAAAAGAAAGAGATAAAGAATAGATTTCGTAATCCTCTATTAATTCTTAATAAATTATTTATAATTGTATGATTCGTATCGTTACCTGTCGTATTTTGGATCGTTTTTAAAATAATGCGATAATTTGTATCATTAACCATATAATAATGAATATCTCGGCGACATAATGGGCAAGTATTATTTCCTCTATTGAAGTAAGTATCCAAGCATTTTTTACAATAAATATGAGAACACTCAGTTAAACATTTTTCTTCTTCTTTAATATTTTCATCCAAACAGATTGTGCATATATTCATAATATAATCTTTGGAAAAAAAATATTGTATAAATTAAGTATGGATTCATGGCAGTCACATATATTTGCTGATTCGTGGAAGTCACCTATAATAATCGCTATAATTATTATACTATCTGTAATTATTTTTGCAGTTGTTTACAAAACTGTAATATCTAAAACAGCCCTTGGGCGATGGGAGGGGGTCAAGAAGGGCAAGGGTGTCTCGGAAGAGATGCACCCACTGCTGGGGGCCTCCCATATGCAGGACTGGGTCGATATGGGTGATGGCACTGCCGGCACGGTTGGTAAGGAGGGAGTCTCGAGAACAAGTTTAAGGGCAATAAAATCGTTTCTAAGTTTTCTCTGGTCACTTATTTGGAAACCTATCTTGCTACTATTGTCAAATCCCCAGGTTTCGGTTCCACTTCTATTAATTTATTTCTTATTAATCTATTTAGGAAGTTTTTGTGCAGTAGGTGATGGGGACTCGACTGGTAATGCAGCAATAATGTGGTTGTCAAGATGGAACTTAACACCTTTTTCTTGGGATTTCAGTTGGATGAAAGAAATTGATTGGGTATCTGCTGGGACACCGATTGTGGGGACATCGCTTATGGAACAGCTAGAAGATGGGAATGCATTGTGTCATCCCGAAAGGGGTGAAAATACATCTCTCACCAATGAAATAATGAATGAAATAGATAGAATGCTTCGAGATTTAGCGGCAGGGATACGACCTAATCCATCTGAAATATTAGCTTTAGGTGTTCTCTACGATCAATTGCCTCCCCAACTCCGAAACGCACTAGGAGATGACCCTCGTATGAGCACTGACACTTGGACATGGAGCAATCAACTCAAAGATGGAGGTCTAATACCATACGACGATGAATGTTCACTGGGATCTGTTAACGGAGATATCCAAGAAAGAAAATATCGCCAGAAAAGATGTGTTATCCATTCACCTAATAATGAAACGGAGAATCTATCATCTGCAGGTATGGAGCCTATTTATTATAACTATCCAAATCCATCAATAGAAAATACGGATAGAGAAACTACTTTATTCTTAGAAAAAAATCATTTCAGAAAATCTCAAAAAGACAGTGCAATCCGAGAAAATATATTAACCCACATTGAATGTTCTGAAATAACAGACTCAGGAAAATGTTTAACAGTTGGCGATGGTCTTGCTTGTAGTTGGGGCTTCGATGAAGATGGGACGCCTGTATGCACAGAAAGTGACATGTATAAAGATGCAAATTGTGCGGAAAACGTAACAGAGGAAAGTTGTGTTGGGAACCTGAATAATTTACATCAATATGGTAATTCAGATGATGCTATATTATTATGCAATTGGATACCGGGACAGGTGCCGGGGCGGGCGACCGACATTATGAACACGGACACGCTGCTGCCGCTGCTTGACAATAACGAAGTGCGCGCGCAACTAGCGCCCTACCTGCCTGACGGCACTGAGCCTACCGCGGAGGCAATGGCAGAGCTGCTTCGCAGTCCTCAGTTTGCTCAGAATTCGCAAAGCCTTACCCAGTTGATGGCGTCGGGGGAGGGTGGCGATGTGATGCAACAGTTCGGCATCAGCGGAGTCCAAGTCCCGCAGACGGTGGAGACGTTCTCCCGGCTGCTGCAGCAGGCCATCGCCGGGGGGGGCGACACCGCGCCAAACGATGTGGGAAAATGTGAATCGAATATTTATGAATTAAATTACAGTCCGGAAGTTCCGGGGAGAATGTCGATCCATGAAAGTTACCGCGGATGTTTAACCGACGCAAGTGGTGTAGAATATAATTCAAGTGAATCATGTATAGAGAATAAAATA
>MDTG01261623.1_pt1 | contig 15107 bp, 15 predicted proteins | sample 811421 | NCBI WGS metagenome assembly MDTG01 (sample SAMN05326645, study PRJNA326480) | marine metagenome | isolation source: seawater | place: Pacific Ocean: South East | collected 2011
AGGGATACCACCAATAAGTGAAAAGTTAAAATAATTCCAATGTTTTTTAGGATCATTTAAAGCCTGAAACTCTTCTTCAAGATTTATGTGTTCATGATAGTCTTTTTGACTTGCATTTGCCATCCAATCATCATTATTGGGAGTAAATGTACCGCCTTGATAAAAATATTCTACATTACTATTTAAAACTGGTACCATACCATTTTCCATATTTAAAGAATCAATATTTCCAACTAAAACACCTTCAGGGGTATCTAAACCAACAGGAATAATATATACTGAAGATTCATCTACTTTGACAACTTTACCTAAGACATATGTTCCATCATAGAAAACTATTTTGCCATGAAGAGCAAACAAATTGCCTAGACAAACAAAAAAAATAAATCCTATAAGTATATTTTTTATAAAGCTTCGCATTTAATTAAAAAGACAAAAAAACATAATTTATGTATATAAATAGAACTCCGCATATGGTAGCCTATTAAAGGCTATCATAATATTAGTTCAGCAATAAGAAATAATGCAAGTGTAAAGTCAATTTAATCTCTATAATATTTTTTTTAAATTATAATACGAATTGGTATTTTTTTGCATATATTTTAATAAAAATAAGGATCTGTTTTATGATTAACTGTTTTAAATGTTTTTTAATGATATGTTTGTATCACTTTTGTTTATTTGCTCATTGCCAAATTCCCTGCGGAATTTACTCAGATGCTATGCAAATTATCCAAATTCGCGAAGATCTAAAAACTATTGAAAAAGCAATGAGAATGATTAATAGTCTTTCAGAAAAATCTGATCCACAATCAATTAATCAAGTTAATAGATGGATAACTAATAAAGAAAAACATGCTCAAAATATTCAAAATATTGTTTCAGAATATTTTTTAGCGCAGAGAATAAAAGAGGATTCAAAAAATTACATAAATAAGATTACATTTCTTCATCGAATAATCGTTTATTCGATGAAATGTAAACAAAATGTTGACTTAAAGAACGTCGCTTTAACGCAAGATATAGTTAATTCGTTTTCGGAATTATACTTTGATAAACATGGCTTAAAGCATTTGAAAAAGTTAGAAGAATTTTAATATACGTTTAAAACCTATTTCTAATCATTTAATACTTTATCGTATAGGATATTTAATAATTACCACAAATTTAATCTTGATTTTAGAATTGTAAACTAATTTTTAAATAAAACTAAACTTGAACATTTTGAAAAGTAAAATTAAAAATTTCTTGTACAAAAAAAAGCGACAAGCTTATCATATTCCAATAAGATACCTCCAAAATATTTTTTGGGAAAATAATAGTGATAACCTGTACTACGGTCATTATCATATTCTAAAAAAATATTCAAATACAATTTTTCCATATAAAATAAATGGAGAAGTACAGCATGGCTGGTCTCCAGACCATGGAATCCCTTATTTTGAATATCATATGAAATTCAAAGAACATTTTTTTTATGTTTTTAATGAATTAAACTATGAAAAATGTAAAAAACTGGGATTTAGGAATACAAATATAATTGGTGCCCCTTTTATTTACATTAAAAACCGATATAAAAAAAATAATAATAATTCAAATAATAGTATAATTTTATTCCCTTCCCACACTCATGAATTTGGCATCCTATCTAATCCTGTAAAATCCTTTGAAAAATATTTAAATGATTTTAATGATATTAGGAAGTTCTTTAATAGAATAACAGTTGTTTTGTATTGGAAAGATTATTTAAATGAAAATATTAAAAATTTGTTTGAAAATGTTGGAGCTAAAGTGATTTCAAATGGCCATAGGGATAATAATCCAAATTTTCTATATAATTTTATTAAAATTGTCCAAGAGCATGAGTACGTTTCCTCAGATCATTTTTCAAGTGCTATTTTTTACAGCCTTTACTTAAAAAAGAAGACCTTTATATATGGCAATCAAGTAATAAAGGATTTGAAATTTGTAAATGGAAGTAAAAATAAAGCTACAAAAAATTTGGAAACTTATTCAAGACTATACCCTGAACTTATTTGGGAAAACTACAATCATAAATCTCACTCTGAAATTTCTGAATTTGAGTTGGGGTTGGATTATAAAAAATCTCCAAAGTATCTACGCGAACTATTTGGATGGAGCATTGGAAAATTATTCACCTTATCAAAAAACACTAATTATTTAACTTAGTTTTAAAAGAAAATTTGTACACTACAGGACATTAAAATAGTTTTCCCTAAATGATTATAAGTCTTTGATTTTGATAAATGAATAATTTAAAAACCTTCTCAAAGTTTTCTATAGGCACTGCTCAAATAGGTCTCAATTATGGTATTTCCAATAAACATGGGATGATAAAAACCAAGGAATTAGAAAAAATATTTCAATTTCTAGCTAAAAATAATTTAAAAAAAATTGATACCGCTAGGGCTTACGGAAACTGTGAATCCATTATAGGTAACCAAGTTACGAATTTCAAACATATTAATTGGGATATAACAACTAAATTTGATCAAAAGAAAAATTTAGTTTCAGCATTTTCTGATTCCTCTCAAAAACTTAGAAAGAGGCCTAATATTATTTTAGCACATTCTATAAATTTATATACGACTAAAAAATTTTTAAAAAATATTTTAGAACTAAAAGAACGCTGTAAAATAAAAAAGTTTGGCTTTTCAGCCTATTCAGAAGAAGATATAATAAAAGGAATTAAATTTTATATCCCAGATGTAATACAACTGCCAATAAATATTTTAGACCATTCCCTCTATACAAATGGCACTTTACGCAAACTAAAAGATTTAAATATTGAGATTCAAGCTCGTTCTATTTTTTTACAAGGTTTATTTTATTTATCGGATAAAGTAATACAAAAAAAATTCAATCATGTTGCAGGCGTTATAGATAAACTCAAAGCAATATCTAATTGTCATCACCTGACATTACCTGAATTATCATTGAAATGGGTTAATTCATTGGAAGAAATAGATAGCTTAATAATTGGCATTGAAAGTGTAGACCAAATTAATTCTCATATTCAAACTATTGAAAAAGATTCAAATAATAATATTTTTGACGAGGCATTAAAAATAAATTATTCTAATATTAAAATAACAAATCCCTCAATGTGGAAATAAATTTTATGAATAAAGGTCAAAATCTATATAGAAAAGCAAAAAAAATAATACCAGGTGGAAATCAATTTTTATCAAAAAGACCCGAGATGTTTTTACCAGACCAATGGCCAGCGTATTATAAAAAAGCAAAAGGATGCAAAATTTGGGATTTAGATAATAATCAATTGATTGATATGTCTCTAATGGGTGTTGGTTCATGCTCACTTGGATACTCCAATTACAAAGTAAATTTAGCAGTAACAAAAAGTCTTAAAAATGGATCACTATCTACTTTGAATTCGTTTGAAGAAGTGGAACTTGCAGAAAAATTAATTGATTTACATCCATACATGGAAATGGTCCGTTTTGCAAAGACCGGCGGAGAGGCTAACGCAATCGCAATTAGGATTGCAAGATCGATAACAAAAAAATCAAAAGTTGCAGTTTGTGGGTATCACGGTTGGCATGATTGGTATTTGTCAACTAATCTTAGTAGCAAAAATAATTTAGACAGCCTATTATTGCCAGGTTTGGATGTGAGTGGAGTTCCAAAAGAATTAGTTAATACTAGCTTACCATTTAGTTACGGAAAAATCAATGAATTAAAAAGGCATATAGATCTATATGAAAATGAAATAGGTGTAATATGTTTAGAAGTACAGCGAGGGCATAAAATCGATTTAAACTTTATTAAAAATGTTATTGAAATAGGAAAAAAAATAAATGCCATTATTATTTTCGACGAAATATCTTCAGGTTTTAGATTATCTACAGGGGGCCTTTATAAAAATTATGGCCTAGAACCGGACATGGTTCTTTTAGGGAAAGCATTAGGCAATGGTTTTGGAATTTCAGCTATAATGGGGAAAAAAGAAATCATGAATGGAGCGCAAGACTCATTTATTAGTAGTGGCTATTGGAGCGAAAGAACTGGTTTTGCAGCAGCACTTGAAACAATTAAAATATTTGAGGAAGAAAATATTGTGGATAGCCTAATTACGAAATCTAATTATTTTAGAAAACTTTTTACAAAACTGTTTAATGAATTAAACCTAAAAATAGAAGTAAAAGGGTTGCAAACAATTCCACTTCTTGAAATTAATGAAGTAGAACCATTAAAAATTAAAACTCTTTTTACACAAGAAATGCTTAAAAAAGGTTATTTAGCTAGCAATTTAACTTTTTTAAGTATTTCTCATTCAAAATCAGTGATAAATAAATATGCAGATGAATGCTTTGAAGTATTTAGAAAAATTAAAGAGTCTATAATCAATGATAATTTAAATGATTATATTGAAGGTGCGATTTGTCATTCAGGATTTAAAAGGTTAACATAAATTGATAAATAAAAGATTAATAAATAAGCTTTACAATGATGGATATATAATTAAAAAAAAATTAATAAGTGATATTGAAATAGATAAAATTCTTTTCAAAAGTAAAAACATTTTCAGAAAGCAATTCATTGATCAAAAACATTCATCTAAGTCCAAAAAATTTTATAAATCTTTCAGAAATCTTCATGATTATAATTATAAGCTTTTTTTGTCATGCGCAAAACAAGTTCAAAAGATACCCGATTTATACAAATTACAATGTAGCCGAAAAATCGAAAAAATTTTGTTGTCTCTTGATATCCTTGAGCCCGTACTTTCTTATACTCCCTTAATTTTGTTTAATTCTAAATACCTAAAAAAATATAATACCTCTCCACATCAGGATTGGAGGAGTATGCAAGGTAGTCTAGACTCTATAGTAATATGGATTGCAATGCAAGATATTAATGATGGATATGGAAATATTGAACTAATAAAAGGTAGCCACAAACGAGGTCTTCTACCAAGCAAGAAGGATAATTGGTTTAGAAGTATAAAAAAAGATTTTAATCAAAATGATTTTGAATCCCATGCATTAAAAAAAGGAGATGCTTTAATATTTTCCACATTTCTGATACATAAAACTGGTAATTTTAAAACAAGTGATATTCGATGGTCTTTGCAGTTTAGGTTTAATAATTTATCAGAAAAATCCTTTATTAAAAGAGGTTTTCCTGATCCTTATTTTCATCAACCTAATCATGATATTTTAAATAAAAACTTTCCGACAAAAAAACAGCTTTTAGATTTTTTTAAAAACTCAGATGGTTAAACCCTTATCATATTATTTTTTTGATTCAAATGCCCATCCTTCTCAAAATAGCACTTGGATAAATAAAAAAAATAATAATTCATTCCATTCTTTATACTCCTTAATTGAAAAAAACAATATGCTTGGTGCCCTCGCCGTAGCTATTGAAGGTATTGATGAATTCGATGAAATTGAGTTTATTAAAGAATGTAGGAAATATAATGTTATAATTCCAATAGCAGGTTTTAACCCATCAAAAAATGAACTAAAAAAAAGATTATCTACAATTTCAAAACTTGGATATCGTGGGGTAAAATTGCATCCACGATTTTCTAATTTTGAATTACACAAAACTAAAGATGAAATAATTAAAACATTGAATATATGCAGTGAGCTTAATTTGGTCGTTTTATTTTGTACATACTTTTTTGATAGTAAGAATAATCTAATAATTAATGATCCATTAAATTACCTGGAAGAAATCATTACTAATAGCCTAAATGCTAAAATAATTTTAATGCATTCAGGTTTCCTTGACTACGATCTCTTTTTAAATACTTTAGTAAATAAAAAAAATTTGCTTTTTGATTTCTCCTACACATTTATGCATCCTAGCTTATTAAAGAACAAAGATGACGTGATATTGCTGTTTAATAAGTATCACGATAGAATTTGTTTGGGAAGCGATTGGCCAGAATTTGATTATCACGATATTTTCAATCGGGTTAATTTATTATTGGATAAACTACCAAAAGAAAAAATGATAAATATTTTAAACAAAAATATTAAGAGGTTTTTTCAAATTTAAATGCACGATAATTATAAAAAAATCATAATGCACTACAATAAACTATATAAAAAATATGGATATTCTGCCAAAAGTATAGGTTGGGGAAAAAATCGAAAAAACCTTCGTTATCACATTTTATGCTCTAATTTTAATTTAAGTTATAAATCAATTTTAGATTTTGGATGTGGATTTGGGAATTTAATTTCTTATCTAGATTGTTACTACAAAGATTTTGAGTACACAGGATTAGATATAAATGAAAAATTCCTTAAAGAAGCTAGAAAACATTATCCCAAAAATAAATTTAAAAAAATTGATGCTTTTAGTTCACAAATTGATAAAAAGTACGATTTCATTGTATCGTCAGGAGTCCATAATACTAAAATCAAGGACAACTATTATTTTATTAAAGACACTATGGAAAAATTTAATGCAGCTTCAAATTGTGGGTTCGCAATGAATTTTTTATCAACTAATGTTGATTATAAAGAGGAAAACTTATTTTACTCTAATCCTTCAAAAATACTTAAAATTGGATTGATTTATTCCAATAATATATTATTAAGACATGATTATATGCCTTTTGAATTCACCTTAATAGTATTTAAAGATAAAAAGGTTGATAAGGAATTAAATATTTTTGAAGATTATGTATCGAAAAATAAATTACCCTAATTTTTTTTTATTTGACTTTAACAGAGATAGTGTTTTTTTGCAATAATTGATGAGATTTTATACTCTTTTATTTTATTAAATGTATTAAGACTTTTATCTTCAAACTTATCAAAATAGAAATAAAAAAGTTGTATTCAAAAAAAAGATAATTTTATAATCTTTTATGGAAAATAAATCTATATGCATATTAACTGATTTAGGGTACAAGCACGGTTTAGGTCATTATATCAGATGTAACGAAATAAAAAAAAGATTATTAAAAAGTAAAATTTCAATAGATTTATATGTTATTTCACAAATAGAAAACTTCGAAAAAATCAAAAGATATGATCTATATATCTTAGACCTACCATATGACATGACAAATTATATTGAAAAATATCAAAACATGGGCTCTAAAGTTTTGACATTGGAATATTTTGATACTAAATCAGTACCAGATCTAAACATTAGTGTTATGGAATTTCCTAAATTTATGAATCAAAAAGGATATAATCTTCGTTCGGGTTTTCAATATATTATCATTCGAGAAGAAATAAGATTATTAAAGTGTTTAGATGAAAGCGAAACGAAATATTGCTTGATAATGCTTGGTGGTAGTGCAAGTCAAGATCTAATCTTAAATATAATTTCAAAAATTAAAAATCCATCTATGAAATTAAAAATAATTCATCCATTTTGTGATGAGTTATCATTTAATGAAACAATAAAAAATGTTCAAATAATTGGGAATACATCAACAATACCAAAATTAATGGCAAAATCTAGCTTTTGCATTACCAGCGGTGGCATTACAATGTTAGAAATGATCTATTTAAAAAAAATAATTTATTCCTACCCAAATAATGATAAAGAAAACCTATTGGCTGAGATTATGAAACAAAGAAACTTAATATCAGGGCTCAATTTGAAATCAATAGATTTTAATGATCTATCAAAAACTAAAATGGCAGAAAATGATGTTTTTCTAGGTGAAGGTTCAAAAGAAATTGAGGAAGAAATTAAAAATCTAGTTTTAAATGGATAAATGGTTGATAGTAATAACTGCTGGATTTCAGCAATTAAAATCAATCATTCAATGTAAAAATTTAGGTCTAAAAATTTTCTCTATTGATGAAAATCCTGATGCCGCAGGGTTTAAATTCTCTGATATCCACTATGTTCAAAATATCAGCAATACCAAGGATATAATTGAAGAAATAAAGAGAAATAAAATAAAACCAATTGGTGTAGCAAGTTTTGTTTCAGATGTTGGTATTCTTTGTGCTGCAAAAATTAGGTCATATTTCAATATAGATGGTGTAAGTGTAAACAGAGCAAATATTCATATAAACAAACAAAAACAAAAGTATTTATGCAAAAAAAATAATATCTCAATACCACCTTATGTTATAATTGATAATTTAGAAAATATTGAAAAAAAAATTAATTGTTTAGCCTATCCTTTAATTATAAAACCTGTAATTGGATCAGGAAGTAGAGGAGTTAGTAAAATAGCTGATTTAGAACAATTTTTCAAAACCATAAACGAAATTAAGTCACTTACCATCGGCCAAAAAATTATTGTGGAAGAATTTATTGAAGGAGAAGAATTTTCCATAGAAACTTTCTCAAATAAAGGTCACCTCTCTATTCTTGCTATAAGTAAAAGAAGAGTTAATAAATTCATGACTGCTGAAGAAATTTATTCTTATGATTTAGATTCAAATTTAATAGATGATATTTATAAACAAATCAAAGAAATCTATAATTTTTCTGGTAATCCTGACGGTCCAGGACATTTTGAGATTATTATAAATAAATTTAATCATCCTATAGTAATTGATATTGCTTTTAGAGGAGGAGGATTTGAAATTTTCAATTTTTTGATTAAAAAGGTATCTGGATATGATATTATTAAGAATACTATAAATCAATTTACTTTCCAGCCTGTAGAGCAATTGGAAAGAATTGCTAGAGTACATAATTTTGTATTAATCCATTTCCTTTTAAGCAAAAAAGGGAAATTAGACAAGATTTATGGATTTCAAGAAGCGAATAAAATCCAAAATGTAATAGCATATAATTTTTTTTCCCAAGAATCATTGAATTATAATACAATTAAGAATCGTAAAGAAAATATCATACCTTTTAAGAGGAATATTCCTCTTAAAGAGAAGGGATTGTTATTAGGGAAAAACAAGTCTGATTCAGATAGACTAGGTATGATAATTTGTGTCGGTAAAAATATCAAAGAATGTAAAAAACTTAGAAATCTGGCATTGGAAAAAATTTTTATTAAAATTATTAATTAATTAATATAAAAGTATGAAAATTGGAAGGAAAAATATTGGATCAAAATACCCGTGCTTTATAATTGCAGAAATGTCTGCAAATCACGGTGGGAAATTATCTAAGGCAATTGAAATTATTATCAAAGCTAAAGAAGCAGGTGCAGATGCTATAAAGATTCAAACATACAAAGCAGAAACAATTACAATTAGGTCATCTAAACAAGATTTCATAATTAATAAGAAAAGCCCTTGGGCGCAGTATGGTTCTTTATTCAAACTATATAAAAACACTTATACCCCATGGGAATGGCAAGGTGAGTTATTTCAAATAGCCAAGGAAAATGATATAATTATGTTTTCTTCTCCATTTGATGATTCCTCTGTAGATTTTTTAGAAAATTTAAATACTCCTGCATATAAAATTGCATCTCCTGAAATTAATGATATACCTTTGCTTAGGAAAATTGCCACCACAAAGAAACCTGTTTTATTATCAACTGGTTTAGCAAATTATTCAGATATTACTTTAGCTATCAAGACCTTAAAAAATAACGGATGTAATGATATTGGACTCTTGAAATGTACTTCTTCTTACCCTGCTCCTTTTGATGAAATTAACTTAAATACAATAGTAGACTATCCAAAAAAATTTAAATGTATTCCTGGTATCTCTGATCACACGATTGGTGATGCAATACCCATTGCGTCAATTTCACTAGGGGCAAAAATAATTGAAAAACATTTTATTTTAGATAATGAAGTTACACCTGATTCCTTTTTTTCAATGAGCTTTGATGAATTTAAAATAATGGTTACAAAAATTAGGAATGTTGAAAAAGCACTTGGATCAATAAATTATGGTATTACTAAATCAATGTTGAAAAACATGAATTCAAGAAGATCTCTTTATGTTTCAAAGCCAATAAAAAAGGGGGATATTATAACCAAATTTAATATACAATCGATTAGACCAGCTTTTGGACTTCACCCGAAATACTACGATAAAATAATTGGAAAAAAGGTCAAGCTAGACTTAAAAACTGGCGATAGATTAACAATGGATGTTATAGAAATATAAATAATATTTATAATTATGTTTGCATACATACCAGCTCGAATAGGCTCTAAAAGAATTCCAAGAAAAAACATAAAAATTTTGGATGGAAAACCTTTAATAATGCATGTAATACAAAATTTATCAAAATTAAAATCAATTAGTGGAATTGCAGTTTCTACTGATAGTAATGAAATTAGAAACTTATGTTTAAAAAATAGAAATGTTGAATGCCTAGAATTAAGAAATCAAGATTTAGCAGATGATAAAACAGGTTTTATGGAACTAGTAAAATATGACTTACCTAGATATTGTGATTTTTTTCAAGAAAATACATTTATTTTTTGCTTACCTACAGCAATATTAATTAAAACAATTGATTTTGAAAAAGCAATAAAGGATTACAACATTAGCAAACAAGGAATTTTGATTTCTTGCGTTAAATACTCTATTTCGCCTTACCTTGCAATTGAAAAACAGGATCATAAATACACTCCATTATTTCCAAAGCACTTTTCTAAAGATACCGCCTCCTTACCAGAAACATTTGCAGATGCAGGATGTTTTTATATTCTTAACAGAAAAAATATCAATAACGCGGTTCGTTTTATAGATATGCAACCTATTGTTCCTTTTATCATTGATAAAAATAAGGGAATTGATTTAGATAATCTTTCAGATTGGGAGCATCTAAAAACTGTTTATCAAAGTTATAATAAAAGTTAGTCACAATGATTTCCAAAAAAATATCTTAGCAAATATTCAGTTTTGAACACTAATCATAAAAACAACTATGTAATCTATGATGGATATTGCAGTTTTTGTTGTAAATGGATTCAGTATTGGAAAACCGAACTAACACTAGATGACATTCAATTTATACCCTTTCAAAATTTTGATAATCAAAAGATAGTTTCTGATTTTCAAAAAGAAGATTTTCAAAAAGAAATGTTTCTATTATATGATGATAAAATTTATCAAGGTGCTAAAGGGATATTTAAGTTATATGCCATTGGAAATAGAAAAAAATTTTATATATTATATAAATATTTTCCAGGATTTGCAATTTTTTCCAATCTATTTTATTATTTTATTGCAAGGAATCGTCACCTATTTTCCAAAATTATTAATCCACCAGAAAGAACTCAATGAATGCAAAATCTTAGGTTTTGTACAATATTACTTTTTGGTTTTCTTGGATTAACTTTTTTGGGAAATAATTACCCAATAAATGAAATAGATAAAGATATTGATTATATAGTGGGAATTTTTAGAATTTTATATTCCTTACTATTAATTTTAAAATTGGTAGGTGGCTGGAAAGCTATACCTCTTATTGCAGGATGGGAGAACGAATCCTCAGTCCAAAAATATTATCTTATCTGGATATTAAATTCAATTTTTATTTGTTTTGGACTATTTACGATTTTCTGCTCCACCATTAACTTTCTTTTTTGTTTTTTTATTTGGAGAAAGCAAAAGGAATATTCTGTAGAAGAATTACTTTTTAGATTAGTTGCCTTCCACTTGATTTTTCTTAATTCTGGGAAAGTTTTATCCTTAGATGAATACTTTGCAATTAATATTTCAATTTGGAGCACTAATCCAATATCTCTTAACCTATTTATTTTAAATATTCTCTTGTCTTTTTTTAGCGCTGGTTTTGAAAAAATAAATAGCTCTGTATGGAGAAAAGGATTAGGGTTTTATTATTTCGTAGCAATACCTCACTTTGTAAACCCAAAGTTTAAAATATTAAAAAAAAATCTTTATTTATGTGTTTTATTAAATTGGTTAACAATTATAATAGAGCTTTTTAGTTTTTTAACATTATTTGATTCAAAGTTAAACATAATATTTTTAATTGGATTATTATTATTTTCAATCAGCTTATTTATAATAGTGGATTTATCATATATCGGCCAAATATCTACCTTATTAATGATTTTTTTAATCTCTTTAAACTATCAAAATTGGCCAGGTTCAATCTTTGATAGGGTTGTATCATTTCAAATTGAAATTACATATATAAATTTTTTATTTTATTTTTTATGGATCCTAACAATTGTTGAATGTTTGTATTTTAAACCTCTTTCAACAAAATTTGGTAGCTGGATAGTAACCGCTTCTACTGCATTGGTTCCTTTAATTGTTTTTAACAGTGTTCATTATTTTGGATTATATCTTTTCAGATTAAGAGGAGAAAATAATGGAAATTATCATGCAGCCCTTAATGTTTTTAATGATGATGGAACTAGAGGAATAATGCAAATTTGGAAACCTCGAAATTACCAAAATGCTATGTACAGCATAACCGATTTATGTATTGCATATATCAAAAATATTCCTGAAAGAATCAAATGGAGAGAACCACAAGTAATTGATTTATGTTATGTTGCAAAAAAAGAACTTTTCGAGAAAAATATTTTTTGCTCTAAAATTTATTTGGATGTAAAGGTTCTTAACCCATCCAAAACCTTTACAAGAGACACCTCAAATTGGCTTAGTAATAATTGGGAAACTATAGGCTATACGAACTTTGAAAGAAGAAATCCAGTCTGGATAAAAAAAGGGAATATTCCTAAATATACCTACACAAAAAGATGGCCTGTACAAAACAAGATTACTAATGTTTCCGATTACCGGTAGATTTATGAAGGATTTATCTAATATAATTTCAAACTAATTCATATTATTAAAATATTTTGTTATTTTTGAAATGACTAGCTTTTGATCAGATAATTTTAACTTAGGATATATTGGAAGAGAAATTTCTTGCTCATAAAATTTTTCAGATACCGGACAATCTCCATTTTTAAAATTATATTTAGATTTATAATAAGGTTGTAAGTGAACAGGAATATAATGAACTTGTAATCTAATTTTATTTTTTAGCATGTAATTAAAAAAATTTATTTTACTAATGTTTAGCTCTTTAAATGCTATACATAATGGATAAATATGGTAGGCATGGTTAACGGAATTATTTACATAAGGGATAGTGAAATATTTTTTTTTGGAAAAATATTTATTATAAAGAGAAGCAATTTTTTTTCTTTTAGATATGAATTTTTGAATCCTTTTTAATTGATTTGAACCTAGAGCACATTGGAAATCAGTTATTCTATAGTTATAACCTAATTCATGCATCTCATAGTACCATGGGCCGTGAACATTATCAATATATTTATCTCCCCGTAAAATTCCATGAGATCTTAGTATCCTTATTTTTTCATAATTTTCAGAATCATTAGTAATAATTGCACCTCCCTCACCAGTAGTAATTAACTTTACTGGATGAAAGCTTTGGGTAACAAAATCTGCATACTTAATGGCGTATTTAATGTCTTTATTATAAGAAGCTCCCAAAGCATGGCAATTATCATTAACTAAATGAAATTCATATCTATCTGCAAGATTTCTTAGTGCATCCCAGTCACAAGGATGACCGGCATAATCAACAGCGATCACAGCTTTTATATTCTTTCCAATTCTTCTGTATGAAAGCACTCTTTCCTCTAAAATATTTAAATCAATAGTATACTCTTTACTATCAATATCAATAAAATCAACAGATGCTCCAACATATTCAACACAGTTTGCAGTTGCTAAAAAAGTATTTGGAGTTGTAAGTATTATATCACCCCGAGACCAGTTTAACACTTTAGCAACCAAATGCAGAGCTGCTGTTCCATTTGAAACAGCACAAGCATATTTAGAACCAAATACGGTTTTTAAATTATTCTCAAATTTTTCAATAGCGGGACCTTGGGTTAACCATTCGCTCTTTAGAATCTCAATTACTGAATCAATATCAGATTGATTAATTGTTTGTTTTCCATATGAAATCATGTCTCAAGGAATTCCTTTACTAATCTTTTTAAATTGTCGACAGTCAACCAATCACTATTATTACGGCTGTTATAACTAAAGCCATAATCACAACTACTAGACTTAATTTTATTTTTGTCATCATACTTTCTTTTAGAAAGAAAATTAGTTGATGGTAGTATTACATAATATGATCCACAGTCTATAGTATTTAGAGAATCTGAAACAGTCACAGTTTCTTCATGTAACTTTTCGCCAGGCCTAATACCAATAATTTGGATTTTATTTTTTGGGACAATCGCTTCCTTTAGATCTAATAATTTGTAGCTTGGCATTTTTGGAATAAAAATTTCTCCTCCAAGCATTCTTTGTAATGTATTTAAAACAAATTCAACACTTTGTCCAATAGTTATATTGAACCTAGTCATTTTTTCATTAGTTATTGGGACTACTTGGTTTTCTTTTATTGATAGAAAAAAAGGGACTACGGATCCTCTACTTCCAAAAACATTTCCGTACCTCACTACAGAAAACCTAACGTCTTCTTGACCTCGGTAAGAATTATTTGCAGCCACAAATAATTTATCAGATGCCAATTTAGTTGCTCCATATAAATTAATCGGAGCAGAAGCCTTATCAGTACTTAGAGCAACAACTCTTTTCACTTTATTTTCTAATGATGCCTCAATAATATTTTGTGCACCAAGGATATTAGTTTTTACTGCTTCAAATGGATTATATTCTGTTGAAGAAATATGTTTTAGTGCTGCTGCATGAATAATAATATCCACATTTTTTGAAGCCATTAGTAGCCTTTCCCTATCTCTAACGTCTCCTAAAAAATAACGGATTGGAATGTTACCATCATCTGGAAAGGATTGTTGCATTTTATACTGTTTCATTTCATCACGGCTAAATACTATTACTTTATGAGGATTGTATTTAGAAATAATAGTTTTAATGCACTCGTTTCCAAAGGTACCAGTACCACCTGTAACTAAAATGTTTTTATTGTTAAAGTAATCAGAAAACATTTTTGTCGCTTTATGGAATGAAACACATATTTAAAGTAAATAAACTCACCATCATCATTTTGAAAGTTTTATAATCATTTTTAGTAATTAGTTAATTGAGTTTTGCGGGAACGCCTGGGAATCGAACCCAGCTCTGCAAATAAATTACAGACAACGGCTTTGAAGGCCGCGGAGAGCACCAGCAACTCAATCATTCCCAAATATTTA
>MDTG01088356.1_pt1 | contig 15106 bp, 9 predicted proteins | sample 811421 | NCBI WGS metagenome assembly MDTG01 (sample SAMN05326645, study PRJNA326480) | marine metagenome | isolation source: seawater | place: Pacific Ocean: South East | collected 2011
CGTCATCATCGGTGCAGTGCTCTTGATGTTCACCCTGTCAGGCTTTCAGGGTGTGACGGTCCTGCCGGGCCTTGCCCCACTTTCACCATGGTCTTTGACTGTTATCATGGGGGGCGGCACGTTGGGACTCGTCAGTTGTATTTGGCTGGTATCTCGGGCTTTCAGCCAGAGCGGGCGGTTCGGCGATGGGTTAATGGTATTTGCTTGGATCCAAGTGCTGCAAATACTGCTACACATTGTTCAAACAACTTTGATGCTGATTTCTATGACCATCGCTGGGCTTGTGGGCCTGTTCGCCACGGTTTTGATGTTTTGGATCTTATTTGGCTTAATAAGTGCATGGCTTGAATTGGGATCGTTGCTTAAGGCAGCCCTCTGCTTTGTTCTTGGTTTGGTTGCGCTGTCTCTGGGCGGTGCATTTCTTTTGGTATTGCTCGGATTTGCTCCGGCACAGGTGGCGCTATGAGTTTTGATGTATCCCGTATTCGTGCAGATTTTCCGATCCTGTCTCGGCAGGTCAACAATAAGCCCTTGGTCTATCTTGACAATGGCGCCTCGGCGCAAAAACCACAGGTGGTGATCGACGCTATTACCCAGGCCTATAGCTCTGAATATGCAAACGTTCACAGGGGCTTGCACTACCTATCTAACCTTGCAACTGACAAATATGAAGCCGTTCGCGGAAAGCTCGCACGATTTTTAAACGCGGCCTCAGAGGAGCATATCGTCCTCAACTCGGGCACCACCGAAGGCATCAATTTGGTGGCTTATGGCTGGGCAATGCCGCGCCTTGAGGCGGGCGATGAGATCGTCCTGTCGATTATGGAGCATCACGCCAATATTATCCCCTGGCATTTCCTGCGCGAGAGACTGGGCGTGAAGCTGACTTGGGTGGATGTAGATATCAACGGCGATCTGGATCCTGAGGCTGTCATTGCCGCCATTGGGCCCAAGACAAAGCTGGTGGCTATCACCCAGATGTCGAATGTGTTGGGCACGGTGGTCGATGTGAAATCCATCACCCAAGAGGCTCACGCGCGCGGTGTTGCGGTTTTGGTGGACGGATCGCAAGCGGCGGTCCATATGGCGGTCGACGTGCAGGATATCGGCTGTGATTTCTATGCGATCACAGGGCATAAACTCTATGGTCCAAGCGGTTCTGGCGCAATTTACATCAAACCTGAACGCATGGCTGAAATGCGTCCCTTCATGGGGGGCGGCGATATGATCCGCGATGTTGGCCGTGAAGAGGTCACCTATAACACGCCGCCCATGATGTTTGAGGCCGGAACGCCAGGCATTGTTCAGCAAATCGGTCTCGGTGTGGCTGTGGACTATATGATGGAAATCGGCATGCAAGAAATTGCCGCTCATGAAGCCTCTATCTGCGCCTATGCCCGGCAAAAGCTCGACGGGCTCAATTGGTTAACCGTTCAAGGGCAATCTGCCAGTAAGGGCGCAATTTTTTCCTTCACCCTCGACGGCGCAGCCCATGCCCATGACATCTCAACGGTCTTGGACAAAAAGGGTATCGCCGTGCGTGCAGGGCATCATTGCGCGCAACCGCTCATGGATCACCTATCGGTCAATGCCACCTGCCGCGCCAGCTTCGCGATGTATAACACAACGGCGGAGGTCGATGCTTTGGTTGAGGGTTTGGAGTTTTGCCACGAGCTTTTTGGATAGGGCACAAAGCGCTCAATCCGAAAATACCATATATCTGCGCAGTTTTGGAGCGGGTAACGGGAATTGAACCCGTAACTTAAGCTTGGGAAGCTCGCGTGATACCTTTTCACCATACCCGCGCTGCGCCGATGCCAAGCGGCTTCATAACAAGCGGTCAAGCCGCGATTGGCGGCGGCCCTAGCGCCGTTTGCGCCGCCGTCCGCCAGAGGCGCTATCCCCGCCACCCGTGTTGAAGTTCACATCAGGCAAAGGCACCACCGATTTCAAGGTCGTGAACGGGTCATCTGAATTGGGAATTGCCGAAGCATTGACAAAATGCTCCTGAAATCGTGGCTCAATCGCCGTTTCAATTTTCTCAATCTGCTGCACCGTTTGCTCAATGGCAGCCCGCTGGGCTGTATCAATCAAAGCAATGCGCGCGCCGGATCCCGCAGCATTGCCAGCAGAGGTCACCTGGTCAAAGGGCACATCGGGGATCATGCCCAAAACCAGCGCGTGTTTGGGCGAAATATGCGCCCCAAAGGCGCCTGCGAGCACAACGCGGTCCACTTTATCCACGTCAAACTTATCCATCAGGAGCCGCGCGCCGGAATAGAGCGCAGCTTTGGCCATTTGGATGGCGCGGATATCCGGATTTGTGACGGTAATTTTGGGTCCGCCCTCGGGGCTGCCATCATACATCACATAGCTGTGGGTGCGCCCATCTCGCACGCAGCGCGCGGTTCCTGTTTGCTCTGCCGAACCGATCAGCCCGGATGGATCCAAAATTCCCGCCATGCGCATTTCGGCAATGGCCTCTATGATGCCTGAGCCGCAAATGCCGGTGATGCCACTGCTTTTTATCTCCTCCCAAAACCCGTCCTCATCTGACCAAAGCTCACAGCCGATCACGCGGAAGCGGGGGTCTTTGGTCATCGGATCAATTTCGACCTTTTCGATGGCCCCCGGTGCGGCGCGCTGGCCTGAGGTGATCTGTGCCCCTTCGAAGGCCGGGCCGGTCGGAGAGGAACAAGCGAGCACCTTCTCGCGGTTGCCAAGCAAAATTTCCGCATTCGTCCCCACGTCTACAACCAGCACCAAATCTTCTGAGAGATTGGGCGCTTCTGACAAAGCCACTGCGGCGGCATCGGCTCCCACATGGCCGGCGATACACGGAAGAATATAGGCGCGGGCGCTGGGGTGGATGTTGATATCTAGCTGATGGGCAAAAAGGCGCAGGGCGCTTGAGGTGGCCAGCGCAAAGGGCGCTTGTCCCAGCTCAAAGGGGTCAATCCCGAGAAAAAGATGGTGCATCACCGGATTGCACACAAATACGGCATCCATGATCAAGCTCTTATCAATCTCCGCCTCAGCCGATATTTGGGTGAATAACGCGTCCATACCGTCGCGCACTGCTCGGGTCATTTCCTGATCCCCGCCGGGGTTCATCATCGCATAGCTGACCCGGCTCATTAGGTCTTCACCAAATCGAATTTGAGGATTCATTAACCCAGAAGAGGTGACCACCTCACCGGTGCGTAGGTCGCATAGATGTGCGGCGATTGTGGTTGATCCAAGGTCCACCGCCATGCCATAGATCGTTCCCTCATAGAGACCAGGCCACAAATGGATGATCTGCGGATCGCTGCCCGCATCGGCTTGATGGACCGCGCAGGTCACTTTCCAACCGCCCTTGCGCAAAATTGGCTGCATCTGCGGCAATATGGTGAAATCGGCCTGCACATTTTCAAGCTGCCATTGGCTTTCTAAGGCGGCCACCAAGCGCTCCACATCACCTGACGGTTTGTGCATATCAGGCTCTTCTACCTCGACATAATAAATCCGTGTCGAAGGATTGAGCGTAATGTCGAGCACCTCCGCCCGTTTGCGGACCACTTGCTTGTGCACCTGGCTCTCTGGCGGCACGTCAATGACGACATCGCCCTGAACTGTCGCCTGGCAGCCAAGGCGGCGGCCATCGATCAAGCCACGCTTATCTTTGTAGCGGTTTTCAACCGCATTCCATTCAGACAGCGCGTCGTCAGCAACGGTGATCCCATGTTTGGAAAATTCTCCATATCCCGGTGTGATCTGGCATTTGGAACAAATGCCCCGACCTCCGCAAACTGAGTCGAGATCCACGCCCAATTGCCGGGCTGCGGTGAGGATCGGTGTGCCGGTTTCGAAACGTCCACGTTTGCCAGAAGGGGTGAACAGCACCAGATGCTCTTGTGTCATGGGGAACCTTTAAAGAAGACTTTGCGCCCAATTTACTGCGCTTCAGCTAAGGGTAAAGGGCGGGAACGGCTGAAAATGGTCATTCCGCGGCAGATCGGGTTGAAACAAGAGCCGGGTTTCGCAAATTGTCCGATAAAACCTGCGTCGCATGTGCCATGATGACCCGAATGGTCATTAATCGACGAGACCCCCTTTCGGTCCAGGTCAACCCATGCGATAGGAAAGCGCCAAGTGATACCTGCTCTAGGAGGACTCCCATGGAGATTCGCGAGGCTTTAACTTTTGATGATGTTTTATTGGTACCGGCTCAAAGTTCGGTTTTGCCCTCCACGGCAGATACCCGCACGCAGGTCACCAAATCCATTCGATTGAATATTCCGCTCCTATCATCGGCCATGGATACGGTTACCGAAGCACGTATGGCGATTGCCATGGCACAATCGGGCGGCATAGGGGTGATCCACCGCAATCTCGATATCGAAGAGCAGGCACGGCAAGTGCGGCGGGTTAAACGATTTGAAAGTGGGATTGTTTATAATCCGGTAACCCTGACGCCGGAGCAAACCCTAGCGGATGCGAAAGCCTTGCAGGAACGGTATCGGGTGACTGGTTTTCCGGTGGTGCAAGGTGGCAGCGTTGTCGGCATCGTGACCAACCGTGATATGCGCTTTGCCACGGATTCCAAAACGCCAGTTTCGGTGATGATGTCCACCGAAAACCTTGCGATACTGCAAGAACCAGCAGATCCACGTGAGGCAAAGCAATTGATGGCGGCACGCCGGATTGAAAAATTGCTCGTGACCGATAAGACAGGCAAATTGACCGGCTTGTTGACGTTAAAAGATCTTGAGCAAGCCGTGTTGAACCCAAGCGCCTGCAAAGATGACCTTGGGCGGCTAAGGGTGGCTGCAGCCAGCACCGTAGGGGACGCGGGTTTTGAGCGGACGATGGCGCTGATTGAGGCGGGCGCAGATATGGTTGTGATCGACACGGCGCATGGGCACTCTGAAGGTGTGGCTGTAGCGGTGGCGCGGGCCAAGGCGGCGGCTGGAGAAACACAGATCATGGCCGGTAACGTGGCCACTGCCGGAGCGACCACGGCTTTGATTGAAGCGGGCGCGGATGCGGTTAAAGTCGGTATTGGACCAGGCTCTATCTGCACCACCCGCATGGTTGCAGGCGTTGGGGTGCCGCAATTGACAGCGATTATGGATTGCGTGAGCGCCGCACTGCCGCACGATATTCCCGTCATCGCGGATGGCGGCATTAAGTTTTCAGGCGACTTTGCCAAGGCCATTGCAGCCGGCGCCTCCTGCGCCATGGTTGGGTCCATGATTGCCGGTACTGATGAAAGCCCCGGCGAGCTCATTCTTTATCAAGGCAGAAGCTTTAAATCCTATCGCGGCATGGGCTCATTGGGCGCAATGGCGCGCGGCTCGGCGGATCGCTATTTCCAAAAAGATGCCGCCAGTGATAAGTTAGTGCCTGAGGGGATTGAGGGGCAAGTGCCCTACAAAGGTGCCGTCGGAACGGTATTGCATCAATTGGTTGGCGGGCTGCGCGCGGCCATGGGGTATACCGGATGCGCGAGCGTGGATGAGATGCGCAGAAATTGTAATTTTGTGAAAATCACCGGTGCCGGTTTGAAGGAAAGCCATGTGCATGACGTTCAAATTACCCGCGAAAGCCCGAACTATAGGGTCGGCTGATGACACCCGGCGCCCGCGTTGCGGCACAGATTGAAATTTTAGAGGCTATTTTGCTTGGCGTGCCGGCAGAAAAGGCTTTGACCAATTGGGCACGCGGTAATCGTTTTGCGGGGTCAAAGGATCGAGCAGCATTGCGCGATTTGGTCTTTCAAGCGCTGCGGTGCCGCCGGTCGGCTTGTGCCTGGCCGGTTGCGCAATCTGCGCGGGCCTGGGCCATTGGGGCATTGCGCGCCAATGGCGCGGATCCAAATGAGTTTTTTAACGCAATTGGGCATGCGCCAGCGGCATTGACTGCTGAAGATGTCGCCCCACCTCCGTCGGAACGCGATCTTTTGGATCTGCAAGATTGGGTGATTGAGCTGTTAACCCAGCACTATGGTGTCGACCGAACGGCTGAGATTGGCGGGGTGTTACGGCATCGTGCGCCAATCACCCTACGGGCAAATTTACAAAAGACGACGCGCAAGCAGCTTCAGGCAGAATTGGCCAAGGCAGAGATTGAAACCAGCCTCAATCCTGCCTCCGATACGGCGCTGACGGTCGTGAGCAATCCCCGCCGCGCTGTGCTTCAACCCTGTTTTGAACAGGGCTGGTTTGAGCTGCAGGACGCCGCGTCACAGGCTGTGGCAGATGCTGTTGCGGTCAATGGGCGGGTTTTGGATTATTGTGCGGGGGGCGGTGGCAAATCTTTGGCCCTGGCCGCCCGCAGCGGCTCGAAAATTTTTGCCCATGACATTTCCACCGCGCGCATGTCGGAAATTGCGCCGCGGGCGGCACGGGGCGGCCATGATATTGAGGTTATTTCGCCGTCAGATTTGGCAGCAGGCGCAAAATTTGACACGGTGGTGTGCGATTTACCCTGTTCGGGCAGCGGCGCCTGGCGCCGATCTCCGGAAAGCAAATGGAGTCTTACGCCAGGTGATCTTGAAGCGTTTGTGCGCCTGCAACGCGATATTATTGCCAAAGCCATTACGCATTTGGCGCCAAACGGGCATCTCGCATTAATCACCTGCTCGATCTTTGCCACAGAAAACCAAGGGCAGCGGCAGTTTGTTCAGGACAGTTTCTCTGAATTAACCTTTTGCAGCACAGCGCAATATCTGCCCAATGCGATGCAGGATGGGCTTTATTTGGTTATCTTTAAAAAAGATGTTTGAGCGCGGCCGTCATTCCCGCCGGGTGACAGAAAACGCGTTTAGCAACCGATTTGGGCAAAAGGCGAGTGGTCGTCTGACATCGTGTCACAGACAAATTGATCGAAGCTGACATGACAGGTTGAGGTCGACGATCCGGCCATAGAGTTGCGGGCACGATACCGGTACCAACTGCGCAGCCAGCTAATCGGCTCGCGGATGAGCGCAAAGGTTTCGGGATCCTTTTCCGTGGTGAGCTGCAAGAGTGGCCGCAGGATGCGATTGTAGTGGTAAAGTGGTAAATGCTTCAATTCTGGCGGATTGCCGAATCTACCATCAGCCTACTGACCTAAAGCCACTTCCAAAGCCGTTGAGCCCGTTTTAGGCACAGCCAAGAGGACAAGGTTATAGTGCTAAAATATCAGCATTAATTTCTTAAATTCAGATCAATTTGACCAATATTTAGAGATTATTGACAACAATAAAAGACGAATTTGAAGAAAAATCTTGATTTGTTCTCCTTTTGATCCGATAAAAAGAACAAGAGGCGAACATTACATCATTGTCCCCCCGTCTTGGGTGTGGAATAAGGAGCAAGAAACAATGGCAACGGCAGATTTACTCACCATGGCACCAAAAACAGGCGACCGCCAAAAAGCGCTAGACAGCGCATTGGCACAAATCGAACGTCAGTTCGGCAAGGGTTCAATCATGACACTGGGAGAGGGCGCAGTCATCCCCGGGATCGAGGCGACCTCCACCGGCTCAATCGGCCTAGATATTGCCCTTGGCATTGGCGGCTTACCCAAGGGTCGGATCATTGAGATTTACGGCCCGGAGTCTTCCGGTAAAACAACTTTGACACTTCATTGCGTGGCCGAGGAACAAAAAAAGGGCGGCGTTTGCGCATTTGTCGACGCCGAACACGCACTTGATCCGCAATATGCGCAAAAATTGGGCGTCAACCTAGAAGAGCTGCTGATTTCGCAGCCTGACACTGGCGAACAGGCTTTGGAAATCACCGACACTTTGGTGCGCTCCGGTGCGGTTTCCATGGTGGTGGTCGATTCTGTGGCAGCTTTGACACCGAAATCAGAATTGGAAGGCGATATGGGCGATGCACAGGTCGGTGCACAGGCCCGCTTAATGAGCCAAGCCATGCGCAAATTGACCGGCAGCATCAGCAAATCCAACTGTATGGTCATTTTTATCAACCAAATTCGGATGAAAATCGGCGTTATGTTCGGCAGTCCGGAAACCACAACCGGCGGCAATGCGCTGAAATTCTACTCTTCGGTGCGCTTGGATATACGCCGGATTGGCGCTTTGAAGGATCGCGACGAGGTTGTGGGCAATGCTACACGCGTCAAAGTCGTGAAAAATAAAGTGGCCCCTCCCTTCAAACAAGTTGAGTTCGACATCATGTATGGTGAGGGTATCTCCAAAATGGGAGAGCTGATTGATCTAGGAGTCAAAGGCGGTTTTGTCGAAAAATCTGGCAGCTGGTATAGCTATGGTGATGAACGCATCGGTCAAGGGCGCGAGAATGCCAAGGTGTTTTTGAGCGAAAACAAGGCTATGGCCTGCGATATTGAAGCTAAAATTCGCGAATCTCACGGGTTGAAGTTCGAACGGCCCGCCGATGTGGATGCGCCAAGCTCTAAAGACGAGGACAATGTGATCGACCTCTAGGCTGCTCGGCGCTTTAGACGAAACGACCAAGTCAGACAAAATACCCCGGCGCTTGAGACTTCGGGGTGTTTTGCTTTGCCGTGGACACTGGTGGAAAGGAAAGGTAAGTCTTCGCACATTACCAATTTACAAGGTTTTTGCGAAGAAATGCCCACGCTCAATGATATCCGCTCCACGTTTTTGAACTATTTTGACCGCCAGGGTCATCGCGTTTTGCCATCTAGCCCTTTGGTGCCGCGCAATGATCCAACATTGATGTTTGCCAACTCTGGCATGGTACAATTCAAGAACCTCTTCACAGGCGTTGAGACACGCGACTACACCCGGGCCACCACCGCACAGAAATGTGTGCGCGCCGGCGGCAAACATAATGATCTGGACAATGTGGGGTACACTGCCCGCCATCACACCTTCTTCGAGATGATGGGCAATTTCAGCTTTGGCGATTATTTCAAGGAAGAGGCTATTCTTTTTGCTTGGGAGGTCATCACAAAAGAGCTCTGCATTCCAAAAGAAAAACTAGTCGTCACCGTCTATCATGATGATGATGAGGCCGTAGCCCTTTGGAAGAAAATTGGCGGCTTTAGCGATGACAAAATTATTCGCATCGCCACAGATGATAATTTCTGGATGATGGGTCCGACCGGCCCTTGCGGCCCAAGCTCAGAGATTTTCTATGATCACGGAGAACACATCTGGGGCGGACCTCCAGGCAGCCCAGACGAAGACGGCGATCGGTTTGTGGAAATCTGGAACCTTGTCTTTATGCAATATGAGCAGATCGAGGACGGCTCACGCAAAGCCTTGACCGCGCAATCCATTGACACTGGCATGGGTATTGAGCGGGTCGCGGCCTTGTTGCAGGGCACGAATGACAATTATGCCACCGATCTCGTGCGCAATCTTATTGAGGCTTCGGCGCATGCAACCTCCTCAGACCCAGATGGTCCACATAAGACCCATCACCGGGTTATTGCAGATCACCTGCGTTCGACATCCTTTCTGATTGCTGACGGGGTGTTGCCTTCAAAGGATGGGCGCGGCTACGTGCTGCGGCGGATTATGCGCCGCGCGATGCGTCATGCGCATTTGATCGGCGCGGCGGATCCTTTGATGCATCGCCTGGTGCCAGCTTTGGTTCAGCAAATGGGGGCTGCCTATCCTGAATTGGTGCAGGCCCAATTAATGATTGAAGAAACTTTGCTCCAAGAAGAAACCCGCTTTCGCACAACTTTGGACCGAGGTTTGCGCCTTTTGGAAGATGAGGTTGGCGATCTGCCACAGGGCGGCGCCTTGCCCGGCGCCACCGCCTTCAAGCTCTATGATACTTTCGGCTTTCCACTTGATCTGACACAGGATGCTCTGCGCGAAAAAGGCCTCTCGGTAGATGTTGACGGCTTTGACAGCGCGATGGCCGCGCAGAAGGCCAAAGCGCGTGCCGCTTGGGCCGGTTCAGGCGAAATGGCGGATGATACGATTTGGTTTGATGTGCTGGACAGTCACGGCGCGACAGATTTTCTGGGCTATGACACCGAACAAGCCGAGGGACAGATTGTTGCACTTGTGCAGGATGGTGGCCAATTGAACCGTGTTGAGGAGGGGTCGACGGCGCAGGTTGTGCTCAACCAAACACCCTTCTATGCGGAAAGCGGTGGTCAGATCGGTGACCGCGGGGTGATTGTCACAGAAAGCGGAACTCTGAAGATCACTGATTGCCGGAAAACTGCGGATCTGTTCATCCATGTGGCAAAGGTTACCAAGGGCTTTGTTGAATTGGGGCAAGCTGCGGAGCTTGCGGTCGCATCTGAGCGCCGCGCGCGCATTCGGGCAAATCATTCCGCAACCCACCTTCTGCACGAGGCTCTGCGCCGCACATTGGGCGAGCATGTGGCGCAACGCGGGTCACTTAATGCGGATGACCGTCTGCGGTTTGATTTCAGCCATGGACACGCGCTCACTGCCGCGCAGATCAAACAGGTCCAAAGCGAAGTTAATGGTTTCATCCGCCAAAACAGCACGGTCGAGACTCGCATTATGACACCTGACGATGCGCGCGCATTGGGAGCTCAAGCGCTCTTTGGTGAGAAATACGGCGATGAAGTTCGGGTGGTCTCAATGGGCCATTTGCCTGGCTCTGGTAAAGGGACCAGCCAAGACACCTATAGTTTGGAGCTTTGTGGTGGCACCCATGTGCGCCAAACTGGCGATATCGGTGGCTTTGTTTTGCTGAGCGATGGGGCCTCCTCAGCCGGAGTACGCCGCATTGAGGCACTGACCGGAGAAGGTGCGGAACATCATATTCAACAACAAATGGCTGCGATGGCTGCGGCGGCGAGTACGCTGAAAGTGCAGCCCGCAAAGGTGGCTGACCGCGCGCAACAGCTGCTAGATGAGCGCAGGGCCTTGCAGAACGAAGTGGCCAGCCTGCGCCGGGAGCTCGCGATGTCCGATGGCGCAGAAGCTGCGGCGGCAGATCCGATGTCCATCGGTGGAAAGGCCTTCCTTGCGCAGGTTTTGCAAGGGGTGACGGGCCGCGATTTGCCGGCGCTGGTGGATGCGCATAAAGCCAAAATGGGTTCCGGAGTTGTGTTGCTGATCGCGGATGCGGATGGCAAGGCCGCCGTAGCCGCAGGCGTCACGAGCGATTTGACCGAGCAAATTTCTGCGGTGGATATCGTTAAAACCGTTGTTGCAACCCTCGGCGGGAAGGGCGGAGGCGGCCGGGCTGACATGGCGCAGGGCGGAGCAAAGTCAACCAGTGAGGCCAGCGCAGCTATTTCAACTGTTAAAACACTCTTAGAGGGACAATGATGCCAAAAGCTCTATGGATCGCCCACGTTAACGTTTTGGATGCTGAAAAATTGGCCGCCTATGCCAGCGCCGCTACGCCGGTCATCGCAGCCCATGGCGGGGTATTTCTGGCCCGTGGGGGGGCCTATGAGCAACTGGAAGGCCCCGATCATACGCGCAACGTCGTGGCGCAATTCCCCAGCTTACAGGCCGCGCATGATTGCTATCATTCAGAGGGCTATCAAGCTGCAATCAAGTTGGGAGAAGGCGGATTTCAGCGCTCGTTAATGATTGTGGAAACCATCGAATAATCGCTGATGAGTACAGGCTCGATCAAAAAAGGGGTGCAGACCGAAATCTGCGCCCCTTTTTGTTGTCTATGCGCTGCGTGAGGCGCGTTTGCGTTCGTGGGGATCTAGATGGATCTTACGCAGACGAATTGCATTTGGCGTGACTTCCACCAGCTCATCATTGTCAATATAGGCAATGGCCTCTTCCAAAGACATTTTGATTGGCGTGGTTAGACGCACAGCTTCATCAGTGCCGCTGGCCCGCACATTCGTGAGTTTCTTGCCCTTAAGCGGGTTCACCTCAAGATCATTCTCGCGATTGTGCTCGCCGATAATCATCCCTTGGTAGACATCCTCTTGGCTGCCGATAAAGAACTTGCCGCGGTCTTCAAGGTTAAAGATCGCATAGGGCACAGATACCCCATTTTCCATGGAGATCAAAACCCCCGCACGACGTCCCGGGATTTCTCCTTTGTGCGGCGCCCAAGTGTGGAACACGCGGTTTAAAACGCCCGTGCCGCGGGTATCGGTCATGAATTCGCCTTGATAGCCGATGAGGCCGCGTGAGGGCACATGCGCGATGATGCGCGTCTTGCCGGCACCTGCCGATTTCATCTCTGCTAGGTCACCCTTGCGAAAACCTGTGAGTTTTTCAATTACCACACCAGAATATTCTTCATCCACATCGACGGTCACTTCTTCGATGGGCTCTCGGCGTTGACCATCCTCTTCTTTGAACAAGACCCGCGGGCGGCTGATAGAGAGCTCAAAACCCTCGCGGCGCATATTCTCGATCAGCACCCCCATTTGCAATTCGCCGCGACCGGCGACTTCAAATGCCTCACCGCTTGGCGTATCGGTGACGCGGATCGCCACATTGGTCTCGGCTTCTTCCATCAAGCGTTTACGGATGACCCGGCTTTGAACTTTCTTACCGTCCCGGCCCGCGAGGGGGCTGTCATTGATACCGAAGGTAACCGAAATGGTCGGGGGATCAATCGGCAAGGCCGGCAGGGCTTCGGTAATCTCAGGCGCACAGATGGTATCTGCAACAGTGGCTTTGGTCATGCCAGCCAGTGAGACGATATCGCCAGCCACGGCCTCATCGATCGCGGTCTGTGATAAGCCGCGGAAGGCGAGAATTTTTGTGCAGCGGAACTGCTCAATTTTGCTGCCATCGCGCGACAGTGCCTTGACCGTATCCCCAGTGGACAGGCGGCCAGTTTCCACCCGCCCAGTGAGAATCCGGCCAATGAACGGATCTGCACCAAGTGTGGTGGCCAACATTGTGAAGGGCTCATCAGCCTTTTCCGCCTGTTTGGGGGACTCGACGTGGCGCACGATTAACTCAAACAATGCGGACAGATCCTTGCGGGGTCCATCCAACTCCTCATCTGCCCAGCCTGCGCGGCCAGACGCGTAAAGAACCGGGAAGTCTAATTGCTGCTCATTGGCGTCCAATGACGCAAAGAGATCAAAACACTCATCCAAAGCCCGATCGGGTTCGCCATCGGGTTTGTCCACTTTGTTGACCACCACAATCGGGTTCAAACCGAGTGCCAGTGCTTTGGAGGTGACAAATTTCGTTTGCGGCATTGGGCCTTCTGCGGCGTCTACCAATAAGACCACGCCGTCCACCATAGACAAGATGCGTTCCACCTCGCCGCCAAAATCCGCGTGGCCAGGCGTGTCAACGATATTGATCCGTGTGCCCTGCCACTCGACCGATGTCGCCTTGGCCAGAATGGTGATGCCCCGCTCTCGTTCCAAGTCATTGCTGTCCATGGCCCGTTCGGTGGTGGCTTGGTTTTCCCGGAAGGTGCCGGATTGCTTTAAAAGCTCATCCACCAAAGTGGTTTTGCCGTGGTCAACGTGTGCGATGATCGCGATATTGCGAAGGTCCATTGGATGCCTCTTTCCTGCTCACCGCGCCGCCTATACTGCGCCGCGGTGAAAGGAAAGAGCTACTTTTCAGGGATAAGGCCTTTTGGCGCAAATCTGAGGACTAAGATCAATATCAATCCCATGGTTAACAGGCGCATATGGGCGACCGAGTCGAGCAAGTGCAGCCGCAAACCGTTGTCCTCTGCCATGCCCGAGGTCATGATCTGCATCAAAATCGCACCCATCGGTTCCACTTGCACCCAAAGGAAAAAGATTAGAAATCCACCCAAGACGGATCCAAAATTATTGCCCGACCCGCCCACAATGACCATAACCCATACCAAAAAGGTGAAGCGCAACGGCTGGTAAGAGGAGGGGGTCAACTGGCTGTCGAGCGTGGTCATCATTGCGCCGGCCACACCGCAAATGGCAGAGCCGAGGACAAAAATCTGCAAATGCCGCGCTGTGACATTTTTTCCCATCGCTTCTGCGGCATCCTCATTGTCGCGAATGGCCCGCATCATCCGGCCCCAAGGGCTGCTGCGGGCAAGCTGCGCCAGAATGAGAATAACAATCAAAACAATCGAAAACAGCCCGGCGTAGCCGAGCTTGACAACAAGCGAAGAGGAGGTGACCGGATCAAGCCCAAGTGCTGTGGTGCGTTCGACAAATCCAGCACTTTCTTGCAGCTCTATCTCATAGGGTACAGGGCGGGGTAGGCCGATCACATTTTTCACACCGCGCGACAACCAATCTTCATTTTTCATCACCGCGATGATAATCTCGGAGATCCCGAGCGTGGCAATGGCAAGATAATCCGAACGCAGCCCCAGCGCGGTTTTACCAATCAACCAAGCCACACCTGCCGCCAGAATCCCGCCGACGGGCCAGGAGATCAAAGTCATGAAGCCCCAATCTTTGTAGTTTTCGCCGCCAAAATTCAACCCACCAAGATAGCCGGTGCCGGCCGCATCTACAGCTTCCACCGCCGCCACGCCGCCATCAAAGACCGCGCGGTAGACGAAAAAACCAGCTATCAAAATGGCGATGGTGATGAGAGTTCGCAGGCGGCCTGGGGCCATTCGCGTTTGTACCAAAATTGCGCCAGTCACGGTGGCTGCACCTAGGATTAAGCCCAAAATGACCTGAATCCCACCAGCGGCCCAGGCCTCAGTTGTTGGCGGCATTGAGATTAACACAGCCGCGAGACCGCCGAGGGCCACAAATCCCATGATGCCGACATTAAACAAGCCGGCAAACCCCCATTGCAAGTTCACCCCAAGCGCCATGATCGCTGAAACCAGTCCCATATTGAGGATGAACAGCGCCGTATTCCAGCTTTGTACAAAGCCCGTGCCCAAAATGAGGCACGCCACCAGAAAAAACAGACCGATATTTTTGTAATTGATGGTCATACGGATTTCCCCTTAAACAATCCGGTCGGACGGAATAGCAACACGATGATCAGAATGGTAAAACTTACCGCAAATTTATAATCCGTAGACAGGAGCTGGACCAATGTATCGGGCTCAAAACGATCGGGTAGGAGGTAGCCGAGAACCTTTTTGAGCGGGTAGGTAATAAGCACCTCTGAGAAGGCAATAACAAAGCCCCCCGCAATAGCCCCCAGCGGATTTCCTAAGCCACCGACTACAGCCGCAGCAAAGATTGGTAAGAGAAGTTGAAGGTAAATGAATGGCTTAAA